>JAABUN010001598.1_pt1 | contig 48219 bp, 43 predicted proteins | sample 5559311 | NCBI WGS metagenome assembly JAABUN01 (sample SAMN10711877, study PRJNA513370) | rock metagenome | isolation source: Antarctica rocks | place: Antarctica: Victoria Land, Siegfried Peak sud
CAACACAAAATTAGGTTTTCAGTTTCACCCCCTTTGAGCGGGCTAGCCCGCTCAAAGGGGGTGAAACTCCCTGTTGCACTTATGACTTGAACTTACACTGCTTTTACTTTGTAGTTATTGAAGTATTGACGTAAATAGCAAAGTGTGGCAGAAGCTGCAAAACTGTATCAAGGCCAAGGTTCGGAATGACGGCGACACGTTTCTTCTAAAACATTTCTCGTTTTTATTAACGCCATACAGAGGATCGAATGTCTTTAACAGCTTATGCATACAGTATTAACGGGCTTATTAGACCTTAATCGTAAAAGTAATAAAGTTCTTTTGAACTTATCGGTGGATTGACACGCGTCTTTTGAATTGCAGACAATCGCTGCTTGCAGCCCACAATCGTGTTTGGAATAAGATATACTTATTTAAAAAGTTAAGTAGATAATGAAGCAATGGAACCAGTATACCACCATAAAAATAGCAGATCTCATTGGAATTGCTATTAATTATGCAATTAAGCTGTTGGTAGCTACTATATTATTACTAATTGGTTTTTGGCTTATTAATAAACTATTAAGAATTGCGGAAAACGCATTGCACGTCAAGAATTTTGATGTAACGTTTAAAAAATTTATCCGTAATCTTTTAAATTTTGGCTTAAAATCGGTTCTAATCATTTCTATTTTAAATTTTGCCGGCTTTCGCACAACCTCTGTTATCGCATTATTAGGGGCGGCAGGCCTCGCAGTGGGACTTGCCTTGCAAGGCACACTTACAAATTTTGCAGGAGGTGTTTTACTGCTGCTCTTTAAACCGTTTAAGGTAGGCGATATTATAGAGGCGCAAGGCAAAAAAGGAGTAGTATCGGAAATTCAGATTTTTACAACCATTGTGGTGACAGACGATAACAGGATAATTATTATCCCTAATAGTATGCTTTCTAATGGAATTATCGAAAACCATACTTATAAAAAACAAAGCTCTCCTGTTGATAAACCTATATAACCTTTTTTGTCAACTATTCGGTAAAATAAATAAGGCGGCTAATATTAATCATTAAAATAAGAAGCCAAGAATATTACATTCATAACTTCTTCTATCGACATAACTAACATTTGCTACCACGTAACATTAATTATTATAGAATAAAAAGCTAATCCATAATGAGTTGACTTCTTATTTAAAAAGGCAATCCAATTGCTATGTTATAAATAATATTTTGCTTTCTCCAGGAACTACTGCCAAAGTCAATTTGCTTGTAGACATTTCGTTGACCTTCAGGCTCCCAGGGTTTTCTTAAAGGAATGGCCACATCTAAACGCAGCAGCAGTATAGTAACATCTATTCTCAAACCAACCCCTGCATCAATAGCAAGTTGTTTCATAAAATCTTTGGTAAATTGTGCCCCGGCCTGATTAAGAGGATCGGGCGCGCTGGGATAATCGTTGTACAACCATACGTTACCGGCATCTAAAAATACAGCTCCATTTACGATACTGAATAATTTTGCCCTGTATTCGGTATTAAATTCAAGTTTTATGTCGCCGGTTATATCAGGTAACAAACCAGTGGTGTCAGTGCTGTTGGGATCACGTTGGCCACCACCAAATGTTCCTGGGCCAACCGACCGGCTTCTAAAACCTCTTAAGCTGTTACTTCCGCCAGCAAAGGATTGTTTTACAAATGGAAGAATTGTAGAGTTTCCATATGGTATTCCTATACTCGCAATTATTCGATTAGCCCACTGATCATTTTGCCCTACTTTTATGTAATACCTCGTATCAAACTCTGTTTTTATGTATTGGGAGAAGGGGGTACCAAATAAATTCACTGTTTTCCCTTGTTTGGCATTCGCTCCTGTTATTAAACCAAGAAGATTGCCCGAAAGATCGATCAGGCCGTTGAAATATAACCCTCCTGCATTTTTCTCCCTGTTTGCTAATTGATTATAATTAAAATTATAATTAGAACCTACAATGAATTGTTTAGCCACGGTACGTTGAAGAGTAGGATATTGTGCAAGATATTTGACGAACGAGTCTGTAACATTAAGTGACTGAACATAGTTAATTGATATCGGGTTAAAACTATGTTCTTTTTGCATACTTTCTTTCCAATTATACCCAAACTGCGCCCGGTAAGAATTCAAAGTATATAACTTCTGACGCTGCAATATGTCATACCCCACCTGAATAATTGATCTTGGTACAAAGGATCCTTCGGTACTTAAATCGAAAAAGGGAATTAAGAATCTTGGAAAACTAAGATTTGCCTCCGCTCCATAGCGGTAGGTATTGTAACCACTAAATTGCCCGCTATATTGTACTTCAAAACCTCCGTATGCATTAACAGTTACTAACTCTGCTCCCCCAAATGCGTTACGGTTTCTCCAGCGTAGGGTTACTTCTGAACCTGTTGTATTATTAGATTTTGAAAGTCCCCCGATTTCTGCGCTCAGCGATTTTCTTTGTAAGGGAGTTAAGTAATAATAAGTATTAAGCTTAAAGGAGTCTTTTACAGGTTCGAAACGGTTTTGTACGAATTTGAATGCACCCAAATTTATAAGCCTGTTTATTGTAAGGTTATGCTCCGTTCTATTATATAATTCACCGGTTTCAAACCGCATCATCTGCTTAAAAACAGACGGCTTAAAGGTTTTTTTTCTGTCTATTACATAATACCCTTTATACAAGACAGAATCTGCCTTTATAGTGTCACTGGTGGCAGTTCTCAAATTATAGTTTGAGTATATATAGATGTCATTTATAGTATAGGGCTGCTTGCTTACCATTGGCACTTCCGGCTTAAAGTTAACATACAGATTGGCAAGATCGCTGCCAGTTGTACTGTCTACCAATACAATAAGATGGTCGGGACTGAAGTAATAAAAGCCTTGTTCTTTTAAAGCTACATCAATTCGTAATCTTTCGCCTTTAACTACATCTAAGCTAAATGGATCACCTTTTTTTAGAATCGAGTTTGCAGATATATCCCGAATTGCTTTGCTTATAGCGCTGCTATCATCGGAAAAATGAACTTCATTTATTTTGTATTGAATTCCGGCATTAGCTACGTACTGTGCACTTGCTTTTTTATTTTTTACTATAGTGTCGCCTGTAGCTTTAGCATGAAAAAATCCTTTATTTTCAAGAGTATTTGTTATTACCTGAACATTTTTAGTAACATTCACCCGGCTTAACAGAACAGGTGGCTCACCCGTTTTTCTAAGAAACCTGTTTATAAAATTATTTTTTTTACCCGCCATATTATAAATAAGCAATTTGAAAGGAATACCTAAAATTCTTGAATTAGGTTTAGGACGGATAAGACCTTGTAAATCAGTTTTAAGAACTTTGTTTTGTTTTTTACTTGCCTTTGAATTGTCAAGTTTAAAAGAAGCACCTGTGTATAATGCATCATTTGCAGGAATATTCTTTGTACTGCTGCAGCCTGTAGATACTAAAATAATCAGAGCAACTCCAAGCAGGTAAGCAGAAGTAATGTTTTTTATTTTAATTTTCATCTGTTGAGTCTTTTGCTATAGCAGGAATCGATTTTTTATCATCTGCGAGCAGTCTTTCAGTATCTGAAATCAATTTGCCCTCTGCGGGTGTGTTACTTGTTGTTGCCGGTGTAGTCTGACGTTTTGTTTCTTTCTGTTGTGCTTCTCTTTGTTGCCGCCTTCTTATTCTGTCGCGAAAAACGTCCTTAAACTTGTTGTAATCGACAGATATTATAAATTTAAGACCTGTTTCTATTACATATCCTTCTACTACCGCCTCATAATCATTTTTGCGGTATCCTCTTAATAACATCGTCCCATCTTGCGTAAGATTGTAATCAACAGTAACATTGCCTATAATATTGCTGGCAGTTTGTTTACTTTGCTGAGGTCCCTCCAATTCATAATTACTTCCCACTGTTATTTTTAACCGGTCATTCAATAACCTTTTAGATAGGTTTACATTGAAATCTGTTCTGTCTCGCCTTTGACCTGTAGTGTAATCTTCAGCAGAATTAACATCAAAATTTATATCAACCCCCGCAATAAGACTTCCTGCTAACTTATTAAGCTGTTCGGTAAGTAATTTACTCACACTTTGTCTTGCAAATGAGCCTGCATTAAAGCCACCACCACCACCGCTGCTTTCAAATGGATTTTCTGATACAAACCTGTTTAACAACAACAGTGCAAATACTTGTTTATTTAATTCAGACGGTTCGGTTCTTACCTGGTCCAGACGGGAATTTACCATAGTCAGAATGTCGTTAGGAACCCTGAGATTATTTTTTGTGGGAAGAGTAATATCAAAAATAAGTTCTGGTTGCATTAATTGTCCTTTCATAATCAGTTTCACCTGGAAAGGCAATTTTTGCTGATAATAACCACTTCTATTGCCAACGTCCTGGGTTTGTACCAGATCCATAGCCGAAGTGTTGGCTACATATACAGCGGTAATATCAATATCCGCTGAAGTCGGCTCTCCAGTCCACGTAATCTTACTTCCTTTTTGAATATCGAATCTGCGACGCAGGAAGTTGAAAGATAATTCATAGCTGCCTGATTCTATTTCATAAGTGCCTGCCATTGTTGTTTTACCGCTTGGGTCAATACCTGCAGTCAACTGGGCACCCCCTCTTACCCGCAAAAAGTCTCCATTGCCTTCATCTACTATAATATTAAATGTTGCATTTCTTTGTATCTCAAGGTTTATAGATACATCAAAACCAGTAACAGCAGTACTATTGAATGTTGAGTCATACCGGGCTAGAGTACGTTTAAATAGGGTATCAGCGCCCCGAGCATCCATATCCACGAATTCGATAACCCCCTCCCTGTCTACTACCCCCGGTTCTGGCTGCGGAAGAACTATAGAGAGATTTGTACTGTCATTTATCCGCAAAGTACCATCTACAACAGGAGCAGTTTCGGTTCCTTTTATACTCATGTTGGTATTTAAAAATAGCTGGCCGTAGTACGGGGGATTTTGTCTTTTTGTAACATTGATTGCCCTGAAATTCCTTGCTCTAAGGGTAAGGTCAAGGTTATAATTAGTAAAGTTAGTGGTACCGGCAAGACCGTCTAAAATTAAACTGTTGTTAGTCGAGTCTCTTATCGTAAAGGTATCAAACCGGATACCCTGTTTACTAACTCTGATAGTCTCTCCATCTATCCTGAAGTAACTTCCTATCATTGCTACATTAAAACCGGTTTGATTAAAGTTTATGCCTCCATCTATGTTAGGAGACTCCACAGTACCGTTAATAGCGAATTTACCTGTCAGGTTGCCACTGGCTTGGGTTATAGTACCCATACTTACTGCCTCAATGGTTTTGAAAGGAAGCTTATTTATATTAAGAGTAAAATCAAAATTGCTGTTGTTTGCAGGTTTGAGATAATAATTTCCTGTTAAGTTTACGTCATTTCCACGCCCGGTAATAGTAACATTAGTTGCAAAAACATTTTGAGTGTTATTATTTACTCTAACATTTACATCTCCGATTGTATCTCTTTTAAATGCGAGGTTATTGAGTGTGAGGTCTGTGGTAAAGTTTGGCTGGGTCAAAATATCTTTTACTAATACATTGCCGTTAAGCACTCCTTCAATAGGTAAAGAGTCCGATCGAACAAAAGCAGAAAGGGTAGCAAGATCGAAATTTCTTAAACTTACTTCCAATGGGCTATTCGCTGTTGTATCACGACTGTTTATAATTAAGTGCCGATCACCCCTGTTCAGGTTAAAATTTCTTGCATTTACGATAGTTGAGCCAAAGCGTATAAGATTATTTCCATTAATAGACCATGGATCATAATTTAATAGCAGGCTATCAGGCTTTAATGAGAAAGCAAATACACTATCAGGTTCCTGTGAAAATAAACCTCCAAACCTATATTTTGGTCTCGCTGTTTTGTCTTTTATTGATATACTAAAATCTACTTTATTGTTAGCAATATTTGCTGTTATAGCCGGATAATATAAAACTACACTTGTGCCTGCAGCGACCTGGTTAACGTTGGTCGTTATATTAAGAACATTATTTGCAGTTCGTGCATTCATATTCATACGGTCAATAACATTAGTTCCGTATAAAACATAAGGGACAGAAATATTTGCATTCCAACCATCACTGCTTGAAAAATTTGATCTCATTGTGAGGCCATCAAAACGTTTGAGGTCAGGTGCAAACCTATGCAGCGTTGGGTGGTCGACTACATTTGCATTGATTGTAAAGTTATAGGGGTCAATATTTACTGGTTTTGCAGAAGGAGGACTGATTGCATAATAAGGCTGAATAGCTTCCATAAAAATATCCCCCATCTGTTGCAGTTTGTACTGCCCGCGAATAACTGCATTCACAAAATCTGTTTTAAGGCCAATAACCTGTTCGTTGTTTACATTTCTTGCTACGACTGACAGAGAATCCATCACTATTCTCTGGCCATTCATTATTAATACAGAATTCAGAATGTTTATTTCACCGTTTAATGCATCAAGATTTAATTCAGGAACATTTGCAGATATTTTACCCTGATAAACTATTGCATTTGGAGTGAGGTGTAAGGGCAAAGTTTTTATGCTGTCAATATTAGCATCCACAACAAAACCAGGTAAATTACCGCCCATAGAACCTTGTGCCTGTATTGTAAAACGAATGTTAGGATCATCCATATTGGAATTGGCGGTAAATTTCTGATCAGCCATTGACGCATCTAAACTTAAATTCCTGTAAGTATATCCTTTTATTTGCGCTGAACTGATAAGACCTTTTACAGTTGCATCTAATTTTTCAGGATCAAATCCACGGCCGTTAGCTGTAAAGCTTGCTGATAATTTCCCAATAATGCTGTCGGGCTGTTGCATTATAGCTCCAAGATCTAAATTTGCAGTAGAGATAATTGCATTATAAGTTGCATTTATCGAATCCGTTGGATTGCTTATTTTACCTTTAACCGTTACCGAACCCACAGAAGTGTTTAAGACAAGGTCCGCAAATGCACTTTTCATTCCGCCTTTTATCCTGCCGGTCAAAGACATTGTGGCAGGAATGGTGATATTTTTTGGAATAGTTCCTGCGGGAGTTAATGCTATAATTTCACCTCTGCTGATATTAAACCTTCTTATGGTAAGATCAGCATCTACATTTTTTGTATCTGCAGCACTATTGATTATGCCTGAGATATCTATATTAGTACCACGTGAATCTCTGAATTGAAAGCGATCAATGTTAAGCCTTTTCATTCCACCTCTTATTCTTCCGTTGAGAGACATCGTTTCAGGTAAACTAATGTTTTGAGGTATAGCTCCTGCAGGAGCTAAGGCCATAATCTCGCCTCTGTTGATATTAAATCTTTTGATTGTGATATCAGCATTTACATTTTTTGTATCTGCAGCATTATTGATTATTCCTGAAATATCTATGTTGGTATTACGGGAATCAGTAAATTGAAACCTATTAATTTCAAGTCTTTTCATACCTCCTCTAATCCTTCCGTTCAGAGCCATCGTTTCCGGCAAACTTATATTTTTTGGAAGACTTCCCGGCGGCGCCAATGACATGATATCATCCCTGCTTGTATTGAATCTTCTAATGGTTAAGTCTGCACTTGCACTTTTAGCATCCATAGCATTATTTACTGTTCCTGATACGTCTACGTTTGTATTTCGGAGGCCTCTCAGTTGAAAATGATCTATTACCAAACGACTCATACTTCCACGTAAAAGTGTATTAACGTATACTTTAGCTGAAGGATTTCTAAATGCGGGCTGTGCAGAAAGCGTGGGCATAAAGGTCAAAATGTCTTTAACCTGCAGATAACTGTTATCTATATTAATCTCCATCTCCAGCAATCCCATTTCTTTCTGAATAGCTGCAAGAGAAGGGTAACGGATGACAGCACTCCGTTTTATTTCTGATCCGGGAGTTTGAATAAGTATATGCTGAAGAGAAGCACCTTTGTCAGTATAAGTTACATCAGCCTGAAATTTATTAAGAATAAAACCGCTTTTTTCATTCATATGACCTTCTGTGATATTAGTAGCTATGGTGTCATTATGAAACAAAAAATTATCAGCATGAAGCGTAAAATCTTTTATATTAAGATGAGCATAGTCCATTCCTTTCGCTGACCTTGGTTTAGTATCATCGTCATATTGAAAATTGTTGTTATTAAATCTCATAGATGCTACTGTAAATTTCCATGGCATCTCCTGTGTTGCTGCTTCTGTTGCATTTTTATTGGAAAGCTCAACTACTTTAGCTGTTGCCTGCTTACCTGATTTCAGAAATCCGTTTAAGTTATTCAACTCGATATCTTTAATAGCAATAACAGAGTTTTTAAGATCAAAGCTTTGAGGATGAATATTTAGATCCTTAAACGAAATCCGGGTATTCATCGCTGAAACTTCATTAATATAACTAAGATCGATATTACTTAAAAGAATTTCTTTATTTGTAAAATTTAAAGATTGAGGTTCATTATTAGCTGCGGAATCAGGATTAGCAGTTACTACCGTTGTCTCCAAAGGTTTGGTCTGCTTTACACTTCCTCTAAAACCATTTAAAGTAATACTTGGAACATCGTAACGAAGATTGGTTGGATCGAATTTATCTATCCGGGTATCAAAATGATTTAAGTATACATCTACATCATTGCCGGTAACTACGTCAAAATAAACAAGGCGCGTTTTATCAACAATAATCTTTTCAAGGGCCATTTTCATAGCCGAAGTATCTGTCTTAGCCGCAGTATCTTTTGGAGAGGCAAAGGCATCAATAATAAATTGATAATTAAAAATAGTGTCAGGCAGTTGTCTTTTAATTTTAGCAGTAATCTGATTTAGATTAATTTCATTTATCTGAAGCTCACTATGCAACAACTTAAACATATCAATGTCCACCTTCAACTGATTACCAGCTATTAAAGTGTCTTTAGTTCTGTCTTCAATGTACACTCCTTTCAAAACAAGCATTTTCGGGAAATCAATATCAAGTCTTTTGATTTCAACTTTAGTTTTCAATTTGTTTTCAAGAAAGGAAACAATTTTTCCGCGGGCGAAGTTTTGAACGGGAGCTGTTTGAATTGCTATCAATAATAACACAATAAGTGCAATTATTGATAGTAAAAAAATTGCAAGTCCTCTGCCTATTTTCGCAAGTAGTGATTTTTTTTTAGAGTGAGTTTTAATTTCTTCCATATCCCTTAGCTCGACTTTAATCTTTGGTGAATACTTATGACTACACAAAATGCATTTTGTTTAAGACAAAATGTACACCCGTTAAAACAAGTAGTTAAACTAATGTGATTCAATTAACAGATGAATACAAAAGAAGAAATATTTTTTGCTGTAGAAATAATTCCTCATTCAGGTTTATTAAACCCGCATATTAGAAAAATTTTTTCTCATATATTTAATTACAGAATTGTTGGAGTCATACTATTTATAATAAAACATTTGGATGTTAAAAGCAGTAATGATAAATCATCTTCTTATTTTTCCTATAAGCCACAATACTACAGCTATAATAAGAACTACGATAATTACTCCTACCCACATACCTGTCTTAAAAACATCTCCTATTGCTTGACAACCTGAAAGCAGAAAAGAACCTGCCAGAAAAAGTGCAGCTGTCATTACATTATTTCTCATCGTTTTCTTATTTAATTTTTTATAAAATCACAAAATCATTTTCCTATACTCCGCCTTGAAGTTCGGTTTTCTTCATCCTGAATTTCTTTTGCTTCCTCAATAGGATGAGAAGCGAACAAATTATTATCTTTTTCTGCAAGCTCACTAAGGTCACAATAAAACTTTTTCAATTGTTTCAATTCATCATCCGTCAGGTCTTCCACATCTATCAAACGGTTACTTGCTTTGCTGCTTGCAGCAATCAATTCATTTAATTTTAATTGCAGAGCCATAGTATCTTTATTTTGGGACTGCTGAATAATAAACACCATTAAGAAAGTAATGATTGACGTACCGGTATTAACTATTAACTGCCATGTATCCGAAAAATGAAAAATAGGCCCACCGCAAGCCCAAACTACAACCAAAATAACTGCAACAACAAAAAAATAAGAAGAACCCGTGACCTTAGTGACAGTTGTTGAGAGATTATCAAAAGGTTTAGCATTATATTTCCTTTCCGGATTATTCCTATTATCGTTTTTCATGCTTTTAATATCTATTCTTATATTCTCTTACATTACAATAGACAATGTTATAACAAATCTTCTGTAACTAATATATGAGATTAAAAACAATGCCAGTAGTTTAATTACTTATTGTCACTATATTTAAATCTAAAGAAAAGTATACCGAAGTTTAGCAGTACGGAAAAACTATTTGTTACTATTATAGGCATATCTTTTCGTAATATACCATAATAAGTCCATAGCAACAATCCAATCATTAAACTAATAAACATACCTACAGATAGTTCTTCAACTTTTTTCTCCTTAACAATCTTAATAAGCTGAGGCAATAAAGATGCAGATGTAAAAATTCCTCCTATTATGCCAATAACTTCTGTTAATTCCAAGTACTACTAATTTTATTTATTAAAAACTTATTGTTTACAACGGTCGTTTGTTTCCTTTATGGTGCAATTGCACAAAGATTATTTTAAAATACTCCCAAGCGCGTTTTATTCCATATATCTTCCTTCATATTTTATATAACCTAGGAATTAAAGAAAAACAGCAAATAGAATTAACTAAAAAAACCGTTTAGCTATAACTGTCCGGATTATTAGAAAATGCATGCCACTTCTTACCTATAAGCATTTTAACTATAAAAAGAATATTTGAAAACAAAAAAATTCAATGGGAAAATTATTCCACAAAATTGTTATAACTCCTTTACTCTGTTGTGATTATTAATACTTTAGTATGTATTATTTGTGGCATCGTTTTTTTTTGTATTCTAATACAAATGCGTCAAAAATCTATTTTTCATTCAAAAACCATTTTATTATGAACTCAGGATCAAAAGTTTTATTAGGTGTATTAGCAGGTGCCGCTACCGGTGCTATTTTAGGAGTTTTATTTGCTCCTGATAAAGGCATGGAAACAAGAAGAAGAATTTCCGATGGCAGCAGAGATATTAGTGAGAACTTAAAAGACAAATTCAGTGAATTCGTTGACGGGCTGGCTGATAAGTATGAAAGTGTAAAAGGAAGTGCTGCAGACCTTATTGAACAAGGTAAAGCTAAAGCCTCTAGTGTTGCTAATTCTTTAAATTCTTTAAAGTCTGATGCTGCGGCTAGTGTGGCTACAGGAGCCCAGGCAGCAGCAAACGGAGCTCAGGCAACAGCAGACAAGGCATCAACATATCAATCATAATTTCTTTTAAGTACTTGCATCAACACGATTTCCGGCGATTATTAAAAACTAGCTATGAATACACGGCCTACCTCAACTCTAATAGAGTCACTATTTAGTCAATCAAAAGAGTATGCAGGCAATAGACTTGAATTACTTAAATTAAAGTTAATAGATAAAACTTCAAATGTTGCCTCTGCAGTTGTTACCGGAGTGGTGTTATTTGTTATATTTTTTATATTTTTTGTTATTTTAAATATTGGAATTGCATTGTTAATTGGTGACTTGGTAGGTAAATCCTGGTTAGGTTTCTTAATCTTAGCTGTAGTTTATGCAATCGCCGGATTTGTGGTACTTAAAGGAAGAAATAAGTTTTTCAAGACACCTGTTCTGCAAATGCTCATACGTAAATTCTTATAAAGATGGCTACGAAAAGGAATATTAAAAATGCCGATGATTTGAAAGCGGCTATAGATGAACTCGAAAGAAGAATTGAAGCGGATAAATTCGAAATTAAATCTAATTTTGCGGAGGTAAAAGAAAATCTGCATCCAAAAAAAGTAGTAAAAAATACTTTTAGTTATGCGGCTGAAACACCTGAAATCCAGAGAACCTTAGTAAACACAGCTATTGGATTTGTTTTAGGTTATGCATCGAAAAAAGCTGCTGAACTTCTTTCTGAGAATTCATTAAATAGAACGGTGGAAAATATTGTTAACCATCACGTAAACGAACTCGAAAACAGACAGCCGGGTAGCTTGTTGTCAAAAGGAATTTCTCTTTTCAGAAGATTCACACCACCTAGTTCACCTATATATCCCTTAATTAAATACAGAAGTACAGGTAGATATTGAATGTAGTACAGGTAGATTATTAAATATATTGACATAATTAGAAAAAGCTATTTTTATAAATAGCTTTTTTCGTGTAATCAACCTTATCTCCCTCAGTTTTAGATTTCGGTTCTTTTAGATAGTAAGGCAACTTATTTAGATATAATAAAATTAGCTTGATTTTAAAATGTTCATTAACACCTTTTCTTCCTTAGTAAGTCCTGTCTTGTTGTCATCTTCCTCCAGATCATCTAAATGCTTTAGATACTTCTCAAGTGTGGTAGTCTCGTATAATGAAAGAATAAGCGGGTGTACATAATATTTTTTACATACAGTTCGTGTATTTCCTAACGCAGTTGCCACCATATCTAATGCTGCCACTACGTTTCTTTTTGTCTGAGTTTGTGTTTCACTAATTCCAAGTTCTTTAAATGCTAAAAGAGCCTGTACCGTTCCCGACCATGTACGCAAATCTTTTGCTGTATAGTTACCCTCACCAATACTTTTTATGTAGTCATTAACCATTCCTGAGTCTATATCTTTCCTGTTTCCCTCTTCATCTATATATTGAAAAAGTTCTTTACCGGGTATATCCTGGCATTTTTTTACAATCCCTGCAAGGCGTTTACTTCTTATATCAATATCATGATAAACACCCTTTTTCCCCTTAAAAGAAAATTTAATGCTTGTGCCATTAACTTTCACATGCCTGTCTTTCAAAGTAGTGATACCATAAGAACCATTGGCCTTTTCATAAGAACAATTTCCAACTCTTATATTTGTTCGTTCCATAAGACTAACTACTGTTGCTAAAACTTTCTCTACCGGTAAGCCGGGAAGAGAAAGATCTTTTTCAATTTTCAGCCTCAGTTCAGGCAACACTAAACCAAACTGGTGAAGTCTATAAAACTTGGTGTGGTTTCTTAATGCATTCCAAGACGCATGATATTTATATTGTTTCCTGTTTTTAGTATCAATTCCTGTTACCTGTAAATGGCCATTTTCTACCGGGCATATCCACACATTTTGCCAGGCTGGAGGTATTACCAAACTTTTTATTCTTAATAGTGTTTCTTCGTCTGTTACTTTCTCGCCTTTATATTGATACTCAAATCCATTATCACTTTTAATTCGTTCAATGCCAGGTTTAGTATCATTCATATAAACAAGATTCACTGCTTCAGCAGTTTTAACCGGGCTTTTCAAAAGTGATCTAATCCTTCTTTTTGAAATATTTGCTATCGGATCTTCAGGTAATATTAAAGACATATCTTTTATTCTTTGTTTATAAGGATTCGAAAATCATACCTAATAAAGAATGTTTGTTATCTTGATATACAAATATTGTTACAAATTTGTTTAACTCACTTGGAAGCATTTTTACAAAAAAATAAAAAGAGCAGAAATCGTCGTTATCTTTTCTTTTCTTTCTGTCGTAAAAAACTTTATCCCCTATGCAACTATCACATCCACAACTTCTTCAGAATAAATCTTTCATTAATAATAATTGGGTTTCTGCATACCGCAGAAATACATTTGAGGTTTCCAATCCTGCTAACGGAGATGTAATTACAACAGTAGCTGATTGCGGAGCAGCGGAAACCGAAATGGCTATCGAAGCTGCAGCAAAAGCTTTTGTACTTTGGAGTAAAAAAACGGCTAAAGAGAGATCGGCGATAATGCGTAAATGGTTTAACCTGGTAAATGATAACCTAGACGATCTGGCTTTGCTAATGACGACAGAACAGGGAAAGCCTTTAGCCGAAGCAAAGGGAGAAATAAACTATGGAGCATCTTTTATAGAATGGTTTGCCGAAGAGACCAGAAGGGTGTACGGAGATGTAATTCCCACTCCTTTAAATGATAGAAGAATCATTACGATAAAACAACCTATTGGCGTTGTTGCTGCTATTACTCCATGGAATTTTCCTATGTCTATGATCACACGAAAAATTTCTCCTGCTATTGCTGCCGGTTGCACCGTTGTACTTAAACCTGCAGCCCAGACACCTTTAAGCGCTTTAGCACTTGCTTACCTTTCAAAAGAAGCAGGTTTTCCAGATGGTGTTATAAACATCGTCACCTCCAACAACGCATCTGCAGTTGGTAAAGTAATGACTGAGCATTCCCTTGTACAAAAATTTTCTTTTACCGGTTCGACCCGTGTAGGAAAAATGCTGATGCAGCAATGTGCGTCTACGGTAAAAAAAGTTTCTCTGGAACTAGGAGGTAATGCGCCACTAATTGTATTTGATGATGCAGATATTCAGAAGGCAGTAAAAGGTGCTATAGCAAGCAAATACCGTAATGCAGGACAAACGTGTGTTTGTGCAAATCGAATATATGTTCAGGATAATATTTATAATACTTTTATAGAAGAATATAAAAAAGCAGTATCATCGCTAAAGGTAGGAGAGGGGACGGAGCAAGGCGTGGAGATAGGTCCGCTGATTGATAAAAATGCAATTGGAAAAATTAACAGGCTGGTACATGATGCTGTAGAAAAAGGAGCGGTTATAACTGCAGGGGGAGACAGGCACCGGGCAGGTGAATTATTTTATCAGCCAAGTGTTATCGAAGGCTGTAATGAAGAAATGGCACTGAGCAAAGAAGAGATATTCGGACCTGTCTCTGCTATCTATAAATTTAATACCGAAGAAGAAGCTATACAATTAGCAAATGACACAGAATATGGTTTGGCAGCTTACTTTTTTACCCAAAACTTAAACAGGGCATGGAGAGTAGCCGAAGCATTGGATTATGGAATTGTTGGTATAAATGAAGGCGTAGTATCGCATGCAGAAGCACCTTTTGGAGGCATGAAAGAAAGTGGCATAGGCCGCGAGGGAAGTAAATACGGGATTGAGGAATATGTTGAGGTTAAGTATATGTGTTTGGGAGGACTGTAATCTTACCGGGCTTTTGGGGATATTTGAGATGAATTGTCTGAACTGGGATTTTTGGGATTAATGGGATTGGTGGGATAACGAATTTTTTTAATTTTTGTCAGTTCACTACTTTCTGAATACCCCCTTCTGCCTATGTAGGAGAGGGCAAACCCCTGGTTAGTGAAACTACCTATATCACACCGCACTCCTCGTATACAATGGATGCCAACTTCATTACTGCTGTATCTTTATGAATATAGTTTCTCTACCACATCTTTGTACTTTTCTAAAATTACTTTTCTTTTCAGGCTCATTTTAGGAGTCATTTCGCCGGTGTTTACACTCCATTCTGCTGGTAATAACCCAAACTTTTTTATCTGTTCGACGCGGTTAAAATATTTATTGAAACTGTCAACGAGATTTGTATAGAAATCCAGAACCTTTGGGTTTCTGATGGCATCTTCATTGTTTACAAAGGGTGTATTATTTTCTCTCATCCACTGCCGCAGCATAGGGAAAGCAGGAACGATCAGGGCTCCAACAAATTTTCTGTCGGCACCTGTAACAATAACCTGTTCTATATAATTACTTTCCTTTAGTTTATTTTCAATCACCTGGGGAGCTACATATTTTCCACCGCTGGTTTTAAACAATTCCTTTTTGCGGTCAGTAATCTTTAAAAATCTGCCTGAGTCCCAGGTGCCAATATCGCCGGTGTGTAACCATCCCTCAACTATCACTTCAGCTGTAAGATCAGGGCGTTTAAAATATCCAACCATGACTGTAGGGCCTTTTACCAATATTTCTCCGTCTTCTGCCAGTTTGACTTCAATACCTGAAAGTGGTGGACCTACTGTACCAAACTTTGTATCACTCTTTGGCTTTCTTCTGTTAACACTTATAACAGGGCTATTTTCCGTAGGTCCGTAGCCTTCATAAACAGGTATTTGAGCGGCATTAAAAATTCTAAGCAGTTTCACCTGGCAAGCAGCTCCGCCGGATATAACAAATGAAATATTTCCACCCAAGGCTTCACGCCATTTAGTAAAAACGAGCTTATTAGCAAGAGCAAGTTGAGTATTGTACCAAATACCACCGCTTAAATTGTTATCATATTTTTCAGCAAGGCTGACTGCCCAAAAAAATAACTTTCGCTTTGCACCTGCCAGTTCATTGCCTTTCGCCATAATCTTCTCAAAAACCTTCTCCAGCAAACGCGGGACAGTTGTAAAGCCATCAGGTTTTATTTCGCGGAGATTATCCGCAATGGTCTCTAAACTTTCCGCATAGTAAATGCTGATTCCGCTATATAGAAAAATATAGGTAACCATCTTTTCAAAAATATGATTAAGCGGTAAAAAGCTTAAAACCTTCATTGCAGGCGCATCAGGAAAAGGGAAGCTTTCTTTGCTAAATTGTACATCGGTGTATATATTTTCGTGGCTTAGCATAACCCCTTTTGGAACGCCGGTAGTGCCAGAGGTATAAATTATAGTCGCTACATGCTTTGGAGAAATTGTTGCTTTTATATCGGAAAGCTTTTTCAATAAAGGCTGTTCATTTGTCAATAGACTTTTCCAGTTCTCCACACCATCGATCTCATCAAAAGTATAAATATTTTGCAGGGTTGGAACCCTGTCTGAAATGGTCAGTACTTTTTCGAGCAGTTCTTTATTGCTTACAAAAATCATTTTAGCTTCCGAATCTTTCAGTATAAACTCGAGCTCGATAGGATTAGTTGTGGGATAAACCGGAACAAGGATAGCCCCCGTCTGCTGAACAGCGATATCTGTAAAGACCCATTCGGGGCAATTATGACTGATAATGGCAATTTTATCAGCACCATCTATCGTCATATCGTTACCGCTGCAACCCTTTTTTATAAGTCCTGCACTCAGCGCATTTACAGTTTCCTGTATCTTCTTAGTGCTGTAAGGGAGCCACGTACCGTTTTTTTTTGCCGCTAACATGTCTTCCTTTGGAAACTTTGTCAATTGGTAATCTATACAATCAAACAATCGTTTTAATTCCATATTGCCCCCTTTTATTATTTCTTAATTAGCATAAGAACTATTAAATATTTACTTGATTGTATTAATGTTTTCAATAATTTTTTCTAATGTACGAATAGTTGTCTCATAATCTTCACTCCCGATTCCCATCATTACCTTTTGTCTAAAAGATTGTTGTTGTTCAAAGCATGCCTTATGTAGCTCCTGACCTTTTTTAGTCAAAGTGAAACTAATACCATGTTCACTCTTTACTAAATTTTCATTTTGTAGCCTTGTCAAAACTGCTTCTACCTTCTCAGGGTTTGCGAATGGCTTCATTAAATCTATTAAATCTGGTTTTTCAACTATATTGGTTTGATTAAATGAATCAAGGATTTGCCAGTCAGTCCTTGTCGTATTGAATAAAATTTGGATTTCATCAATCCCTTTGGTTAGCATTTCGTCTGCCTGTTTAATCCAATACCCGATCGGCAAATTTTTAGGTTGCATAAGTTATAAGAATTACTCCTTCTTGCATAATCCCAAATGTTTCAGGCGGATGAGACCGTGAAATCCCGTGACTTCTGGAACAAGGATAAAGCAAAATACAGCGCAATAGCTTTCAGCTCTGCAAATGCAGGAATATATTTGACATCTCCGAAAGAACAACAATTTGGCTCAGTAAGTTAAATAAATATTAACTATAAAAAAACTTATTTCGTTGCAACGTAGTAGTACTGTTGTCCCTCGGGAATTTTAAATACTTTACTTCTAATAAAGGTAAGAAACGTATTTAATTCTTCCTGGTGATATTGCTGCCAGGTCTGGTAGGCTTTAATATTTGCTGCAGGGCCAAATAACCAATGGTTGTATGCCTCAAACATTCCTTCCTGCAGCAGCTGTCTCTGGTGCTCAAATAACCTGAACGGGAAAGTATCGCCATAAATATTATACCAATCAAGTATAAACCTGGTTCGAATAACAGTAAGGGATTCAGGAGTAATTCCGAGAGTTACCTGTGATTGTTGTTTATTTAATGTTTCTGCTACTGCTGTCGTAAACTGTACAAATTTTTTATCCGCTTTTTTATCAATACCTTTTTTATTGGTAACTTTTGGAGGTACATAACCTGAAACAAAGAACTTTTTATACTGCTCAAGCAGAAGGTTTTTCATTTCAGTGCTTCTGGCTGTAAAACTTTCTATATTTAAAAACATTTCTGCATATAGAACGCTCCATATCATATCTCCTTTAAAGGTATATTGTTTTGCAAGAAAGTAATAGTTGCTGCTATGGTTCGGATCAGATTCAATACCTTTTTCCCAGAGTTTTACTGCCATATCCATTTTTTTATTGGCAAGCAGTTCTCCGTACTCACTATACAATACACCTTCGTTTGGAAATTTTTTTAAACCAATTTTATATAGTTTTTCAGCTTCATCATCCTGAGCAAGGGCTTTATAAGTTAACCCGACGAGTTGAAAACTTTGCACGTCTGCATCGCTGCGTTCAACCAATGGCTTCCCTATCTCCATGGCTTTAGCAAAATCTCTCTTTAAATAATACGCAAAAAGAAGATCCTTGGTTATCTGCAGGTCGTTAGGCTGCATCTGCAATGCCTTAGTCAGCACTAAAACTGCGTTCTCATAATCGCCCTGCTGCAAAAAAGTTTTAGCAGTCTGATGCAAAGTATCAGCATTTTGTTCCGATTGAGCAGAGGAAAAAAAAGCAGTAAAAAGAAAAACTATAAACAAATATTTTTTCATAAAAATTCAACTTGTACAACAAAAAGAGAAACAGTTACTCTTATGTCTCCGTTTTAATCTATAAGATGCGTCAACAAACCATCTCTTAGCTTAGGTTCAAACCAGGTACTTTTTGGCGGCATTACATTTCCGCTATCTGCAATATCAAATAATTGCTCAATACTCACCGGAAACAGGCTAAATGCTACCGCCATTTCACCACAGTCAACTTTTTTAGCCAGTTCAGCCAGACCTCTAATCCCCCCGATAAAATCTATTCTGGTATCGGTTCGCGAATCATGGATCCCAAGTATTTTACTTAAAATATTGTTTTGCAAAATAGTTACGTCTAAAACACCTATGGGGTCATCACTGTAAGTACCCCCCTTAGCTGTCAATGAATACCAGTTTTTATCTAAATACATCCCAAATTGATGAAGAGCTTTGGGCTTTACCTCATTTTGACCAGCCTTTTCTATTTCAAAATCCTTACCAAGCTTTTGCAAAAACTGGTCTGCTGATAATTGATTAAGATCTTTTACCGCCCGGTTGTAATCCATTATACGTAGCTGGTTAGCTGGAAATAAAGTGGTCAGGAAGTAATCTGCTTCCTCACTCGCTTTGGCACCTAATGCCGTCCGCACTTTAGCGGCCGATGCGGCCCGGTGATGACCATCAGCTATGTAAGTATTAGATACTTCTTCTTCGAAAAGAGATGTTATATGACTTATAGTTGAAGAGTCGTTTATAACCCATATAGCATGTCGTATGCTATCGTCAGCAGTAAAGTTATATACCGGGTTCCTGTCTTTTTTCCACTGGTTAAGAAGGTTGTCAATTGCTTCAACATTTCTGTAGGCTAAAAAAACATTGCCTGTTTGCGCCCCTGTTATTTTAATGTGATTGATGCGGTCTTCTTCTTTCTCTGGTCTCGTAAACTCGTGCTTTTTAATGATATCATTTTCATAATCATCAACAGAACTGCCACATACAAGACCCGTTTGGCTTCTTCCATTCATTACAAGCTCATATATATAATAACAGGGCTTACTTTCTTCAAAAAGAATGTTTCGCTGGATAAATGCATGCAGGTTTTGCCTTGCTTTATCATAAACTTCGCTGCTATGTATATCAGCATTTTCCGGCAAATCAATTTCACTCTTTGTCACATGCAGAAATGAATAAGAATTGCCTTGTGCTTCTGTTTTGGCTTCCTTACTGTTCAACACATCATACGGTCTTGAAGCTACTTTGGGAGCGAGTTCTGCGGCTGGTCTAAGGGCTTTAAAAGGTAAAATCTTTGCCATTAACTTAAAAAATATGCCGCAAGATAGTAAAGATGAACCACAGAGACACAGCGACAGAGAGGGTCACAGAGAATATTTTAAATAGACCTGCTTTTCAACCTCTGTGTAACTCGGTGCCACCGCTTTCTCTTGTGGTTCAAAAAACTGTCATTTGTCATCCATTAACCGTCATCCCCTCTCACTATCCCCCAAAATTTGCTTCAATATTTTTCAATGCTTTTTCCAAATTAATGCCCTCTCCCAACACACCGGTAAAAATATCTCCCTGCTCTTTAATCCGATCCATTGCATTAAAAATGTTGAAGCTCTGAATAGTCATCCCTTTTGTCACCTCCTCCCAATGCAACGGCATCGAAACAGTTGCCCCCGGTTTCGGCCTCAATGAATAAGGCCCGGCTACAGTAGCCTGCGGACGATTTTGCAAAAAGTCAATATACATTTTCCCTTGCCTGTCAGAAACTTTACGCTCAATGCTTGTAAAATCAGGAAGTTGTCCATGTATCAATTTTGCCAAAGCCCTTCCAAATTCCTTCGAATCTTCATAACTGTATTTTGCTCCAAAAGGGATATAAATATGCAATCCTGTAGAACCCGAGGTTTTACAATAAGCAGGCACTTCAATAGCATCAAGAATTTGTTTGGTAACACAGGCAGTTTCTATCACCTGCTGAAAAGTATTTTTATCCGGGTCAAGGTCTATAATGCACCAGTCGGGATTATCCGGAGTTTGTGTACGGCTGCTCCAGGGATTAATTTCAATGCAGCCAAGGGCAGCAACGTACAGTAAACTTGCTTCATCAGTTATTACAGCAAACTCTTTATCACGGCCGTCAGTATAACTGTGATAAGGAAAGGTTTTAACCCACTCCGGCGCTTTACCTTTTACATCTTTCTGATAAAAAGTTTTGCCTTCAATCCCATTAGGGTACCTGTTCAATGTTTGGGGCTTGTCTTTTACATAAGGCAACATGTAAGGGGCAACCTGGTAGTAATAATTGAGCATGTCACGCTTTGTTACATTTTCTTTGGGCCAAAAAACTTTGCTTAGGTTGGTGAACTTCAAATCATGATTGCAAATGTTTTTTACCTGCGACTCTTCAGCAGGATTTAATAATGTTTTTCGTTCTTTTTGGCCAGGTGTTGCAAGCACTTTATTCTTAACCAGTGAGTTTTCTTCATTCACTATTTCTGTTACAGGTGCGGGTTTTTCCCTTACAACATCTTTAGCATTTTTATCTTTACGCAAACCTTTAAACGACGGATGGCGTATAGCTCCATCTTTTGTCATTTCACGATAACTGATCTCACAAACCATTTCCGGCTTTACCCATGTCACTTCAGCTTTTGGCGGGTTTGGCCGAAACCTCGAAGGCTTGCTGAAGGCCGGAACATGTATAAAAGGACAATCGGGTATTATTAATGGCTTTAGTTTTTCAACAATTTCCTTTTGCATTTTTACAGTAAAACCCGTACCAACAGGAGTGACATGATGAAACGCACTATTTTCAGATAAACCAAGCAACAGTGCACTGAAAGGTTTTGGTGAACCTTCATTGCACGTGTAACCTCCGATGATTAATTCCTGCTGTTTTTCTGTTTTTATCTTAAGCCACTCTTTTGACCGTAAATCCGGGGTATACACACTATCCGCCTTTTTAGCCATTATGCCTTCCAGGCCCATCTTTTCAGCCAGTGCAAAAAACTCGCTGCCTGTTGCTTCGAAGTTTTCACTTAGTTTGATTACGCCTTCCTTTGGCGCAACAGATCGCAAAATTTCACGACGCTCTTTTAATGGTATATTCATCAGGTCCATTCCATTTAGCCATAAAATATCAAAGAGATAAAAAACAAGCTGCCCGTCAGCTTCACTTCTCCAGGTTTGCAGTCCACCAAAGTCAGGCACTCCTTTATCATTCAGCACAACTATTTCTCCGTCCATTACAGTATTCAGTCCTGATTTTTTCAATGCTTCAAAAACAGGATAGAACTTCTCATCAAAAGATTTGTTATTTCGCGACCGTAATTCTGCTGCCCCTTCATTCACATACCCAATTGTTCTGTATCCGTCCCACTTCACTTCATACATCCATCCGGGTTCGTCCACAGGATTATCAACAAGCGTAGCGAGCATGGATTTAATATCAGAAGGAAACTGTGCTTTTCTACCTTTTGATAGGATGCTGCTAATACCTGCTGATGGCATAGCTGCCGGTGATTCTTTTGTTTTCATTTAAATGGCATTAGGAAATTTATACTGTAATAAACGTGTGCCATAGAAAGAGGAAATAAAATATTATTAAAACAGTATTACCATCATTTAGAATTTAATTAAACAAATCTTGGAAAAAGTAATACTTTTTATTATGGTAATACTTTATAAATTTGTATTACAAATAGGAAAACATGGAAACTTCAGTATTAACATCTAAAGGCCAGTTGCTCATTCCTAAACGTCTGCGGGATAAATATGGAATAGAACCGGGGATTAAAGTAATTTTTGAAGAAACTCCTGATGGAGTCTTGGTAAAGCCGATGAATGACCAATTTTTTAAACAGTACATCGGAATTCTAAAAGGTAACGGAAATTTAAAAGAAGAAATGAAACAACTAAAGGAGGAAGAAATATCCTTAGAGGAAAGAAAAAATATAGCAGTTGGTTCTTTACAGAAAACAAAACCAAATAAATGACTGCAGTTGTACTGGATAGTTTTGCCTTACTTGCATATTTTCGAAATGAGCAGGGAACTGAAAAAGTTGAGCAGCTATTGAAGGAAGCGGCTTCGAACGAGAAGCATTTATTTATTACGAATGTGAATGCCGGCGAAGTTTATTATATAGCATATAAAAAAGACGGTTCGGAAAAAGCCGAATTAGCTTGGAAAGCAATACAGGAGTTTCCCATCAAATTAATAGAAGCAGATTTAGCACTAACCTATAAAGCAGCTAATCTTAAGGCAAGATATAGATTGAGTTATGCAGATGCTTTTGCAGCAGCATTAACCATTGTAAAAAACGCAACACTTATAACAGGAGACCCTGAATTTAATAATTTAAATGGAGAGGAAGGTTTTAAAGTCTCATTTTTGTAAATAACGGCAGAAGTTTTTGTTTTAAGATCAGAACTTATAAACAATATCATTTAAGTAAATATTATTTCTCAAAAATTAAATAACAAAAAAGATTCGCCATACTAACTCTATCACAACTCCACACAACGAATACATGAAAAAAACACTACTTTCTTTTGTTTTGCTGATTTCAATTAGTTTCTCCTTTGCCCAGTTACGTTTGCCATCTGTTATCGGCGAAAATATGGTATTGCAGCAACGATCTTCTGTCGCCTTGTGGGGATGGAGCAATCCTTCACAAAAGATAATGATTACCACTTCGTGGAATAATAAAACAGACTCTGTTACAGCAACCAGGGACGCCAAATGGAAAATGATGATACCGACACCTGCTGCCGGCGGACCTTATACCGTTGCTATCAAAGCGGGTAAGGATACAATTGCTCTTAAAAATGTATTTATCGGTGAAGTATGGGTTTGCTCGGGCCAGTCTAACATGGAGTACAATGCTTTCTACAGGGGCTCTACAGATATACAACCGGAATTAAAAAATGCTCCTAACAATAATATTCACTTGTTTCGTGAACCAAGATCTACCGCTATATATCCACAAGACGACTGTAAGGGAGAGTGGACAATGACTGACTCCAACAGCATAAAATCTTTTAGCCAGGTAGCTTATTTTTTTGCTAAAAAACTAAATAGAGAATTGAATGTACCCATAGGTTTAATACAAGCTGCATGGGGTGGTACTCCTGCTGAAACGTGGACACCTACGCCCGTTGTTAATACAGATGAGGAATTGAAAGAGGCTGCACACAAACAAAATCCCTCAAACGGGTGGCCCTATTGGCCCGGCTATACTTACAATGCTATGATAGCGCCTATAACCAATTATAGCATTGCCGGTGCTCTTTGGTACCAGGGCGAAGGAAATACTATCGCCCCTTATACGTATGCAAAGTTGCTTACTTCAATGATAAAATCATGGCGAAATGCCTGGGACAAAGACTTTCCTTTTTACCTTGTACAAATAGCACCTTTTACTTATGGCACAAAATATTCCGGCAGTGTAATACAGGAGCAACAGGCCAAAGTGCTGGCTTTGGAGAATACCGGCATGGTAGTAACTACAGACCTGGTGCCAGATACAACGGATATACATCCCCCGATGAAAAAAGCTGTAGGTGAAAGACTTGCTGCATTAGCCCTTGTAAAGACATACCATAAAACCGGTATAGCATATGCAAGTCCCACGTATAAAAGCATGAGCATAGATGGCGGCAAAGCAACCATCATTTTTAAAAATGCAGAAAATGGATTAATGGCAAAAGGTCAACAAATTACTCAATTGTATATTGCAGGAAATGATCAGATATTTTATCCTGCCGACTCAAAGATTAGCGGCAATGTATTAATTGTATCGAGCGATAAAGTAAAACAACCTATTGCTGTCCGTTTTGGATTTAGCAATGCTGCTGTTGGCAATTTATTTTCAAAGAGTGGTTTGCCTGTAGCGCCTTTCCGAACAGATGACTGGGATTTGGGAATTAACTCTGCAAAATAATTAATAGTAATAGTAGCAGGAACATAGCTCGCACAAATAAGCCTTAGAAAAAATGCTCAAAAAAATTTGCATGATTGACTTCAAGAAATGAAATAAATGTTACTAAAGTTTGGTATTGTAAAGTACCTGTAAGTCCTACATAAGCTTGAGCTAATTCTGTTGCTGTAACTTATTTAATTTTAATCGAACATGTGAATTTTTAGCTTTTTTTGAAAGCTCGAATTTTGATTCTTTTGTTTCAAAACAAAAGAACATATAAAATAGATGGAACGAAAATATTATACTTATCCCATAGAAAATATTCATCTTTTTAAGCTGAAATTACTTCAATGGGCTAAAAAATATAATATTGTTTCCTTTTTAGATAATCATGAGTATGATTCCCATTATTCAACATATGAATGCCTTGCTGGTGCGGGATGCATAAAAAAATTTGGTATAAAAGAAGACTTTTTTTCTTCCATGTCATCATTTGTAAATGATACTAATGACTGGATTTTTGGTCATTTAAATTATGACATCAAAAATCATATCGAAGATCTTTACTCACACAATATTGATAACCTTAATTTTCCTGATGCTTTTTTATTTGTACCTGAAATTGTCTTCATCCTGCAAAAAAATGAACTTACTATTGGCATAATGCAAGATGATGCCAATGACGTTTTTGATGAAATTAACCTGCAGCAGATCCCTTCACATAAACTTCCACAGGTAAAGGTGATGCCACGTATAAGTAAAGAAGAATACATTGGCATCATAAAAAAAATACAACAACACATTTTATGGGGAGAATGTTATGAGATAAATTACTGCCAGGAGTTTTATGCAGAAAATGCTTTTATATCTCCTATAGCTGTCTATCATCTTCTGACTGAAGTTTCTCCCAATCCATTTTGTTCTTTTTATAAGGTTGATGATAAATTCCTGATGTGTGCCGGTCCGGAACGTTACCTGAAAAAAAAAGGTGAAGACTTAATATCCCAGCCTATAAAAGGCACCGCAAAAAGAGGTGCAACTGAACGGGAAGACGAACAAATAAAACAAAATCTGTTATATAGTAAAAAAGACCGGAAAGAAAACATAATAGTAGTTGACCTTGTAAGAAACGATTTCAGCCGGATATGCGAAGAAGGTTCTGTATATGTACAGGAATTGTGCGAAGTCTATACCTTTCCCGGTGTACACCAAATGATATCAACAGTAAAAGGAAAGCTGCAACCCGGTGCAGGATTTGGAGATATTATAAAAGCTACATTTCCTATGGGCAGCATGACGGGAGCCCCAAAGAAAAGAGTGATGCAACTGATAGAAAAATATGAGTACACCAAAAGAGGCATCTACTCAGGCACAGTTGGCTACATATCTCCGGATAAGGATTTTGATTTTAATGTCGTTATCCGCAGCATCATGTACAACGAGACAAATAAGTATGTGAGTTATCAGGTAGGCGGAGCCATCACGTTCGAAAGCGATCCTGAAAGTGAATACGAGGAGTGTCTTTTAAAGACTGCAGCCATTACCCAAATACTATCGGGTTAACAAAGTAAAAACAATTAAAAAATCAACAGATAAAAAATGAACATAGTATTATTTCTTATCTCGACCTCACGAAAAAAGTGATAAGAAAATTGTATGAAGGGATAGGGAAATGTGAAGAAATTACTACATCGTTAAAAAAAGAACAAATAAATAAGTTTATAGAATTAGCATATAATTCGCAGATTAAGCAAGCCGTATTTCTTAATCTGATACCAGTTATTGCATAAGGGACATCATTCGGTTCGGCTCCGAGCGAAGGCGAAGGAATTCCGAAACATACGCAGCAGTTTCAGAAACAAGCGAATGGAGTCCCGCTGCAAATAACGAAGCCTTGCGGCTTGAGCTATAAAAGATTTAAATTTGAAGCTGTTAGGAAGAAAATAAGTTGCTTCGCCAAACAGCTATATAAAATCGTTGTTTGCTTAAGACAAAAGAACAAGATTTATTTATGACTGAATATATTAACTGGAACGGAAAAATTGTAGAAAAAGACAATTTTCATATCTCACCGGATAACCGCTCATTCCGATACGGAGACGGCTTCTTCGAAACTATGAAAATAATGAACGGTAACATGCTGCTTGCAGAATTTCACTTTATACGTTTTTTCTCTTCGCTGCAACTGCTCTCCTTCGATGTGCCTGCGCTGTTTACGCCCGAATATTTTACAACACAGATACAAAACCTCGTCGTAAAAAACAAACATATATCTCTCGCACGTGTACGGCTGATGGTGTACCGTGGCAATGGAGGTTTATACGATCCTGAAAACCTTCACCCCAATTTTGTTATTCAAAGCTGGCCATTGCAAGAGACTGTTAATGAGCTGAACCAAAACGGAATCGATATAGATATTTATACAGAAGCACGAAAGGTCTGCGATTCTTTCTCAATGGTAAAAAGCAACAATTATCTTGGATATGCCATGGCTGCCTTGTGGGCAAAAAAAAATAAGCTAAATGATTGCCTTCTCTTAAATCCATACAATAATATTTGCGACTCTACCATTGCCAATATATTCATTGTGCAAAACAATCTTATCAAAACACCTGCCATCCCCGAGGGTTGTGTCAACGGAGTAGCAAGATCATACTTAATTGAATGTTGCAAAAAAGACAATATCGCAATAAGCGAAACAACTATTTCTGCACAAGATATATTACACGCTTCAGAAGTATTTTTAACCAATGCAGTAGCTGGTATCAGATGGGTAAAGCAACTGGGCGAATGTACTTATAATCAACCTTCTGCAGCAGCGCAGTTACATAATGATTATATGAAGGTCAGGAAGTAAGAAATATACTGTTTTTTAATGATAATAACTAAGCTATATTCAAAGCCAGTAAGCCTCATTCTTAAAATTTTATATAGTAATTTTGATGAAAATGAAACATACAATGAAAGCGTCATTTAAGTTAACGGCAGTTTTTGAGGAAGCTCCCGAAGGAGGCTATATGTCATATATTGAAGAAATTGCCGGAGTAAATTCTCAGGGAGAAACCCTTGAAGAAGCAAAAGCCAATTTAGCAGAAGCGCTTGAATTAGTTTTGGAAACACAACGAATGCTTACAAGGCAGGAGCAGCAGGATAAAAACCTCATAAGGGAAAATCTCGAATTGGTATAATGAAAACAACAAACTTCATCCGCTACCTGAATCAAAACAATTGCAGATTATTAAGAGAAGGTGGAAATCACTCAATATTTCAAAATGAATTAAATCGAAAAATATCTTCTGTACCAAGGCACAAAGAAAGTAAAAATAATCTGGTTAGAAAGATTTGTAAAGACCTCGAAATTACACCTCCCGAAAACTTTCAGTAATAACTTCATTTTCCCCTTCCCGGCTTATTATTTATTTTTGCAGCCCTTTGTATTTGTATACTTGCATGAAGATGAGCTATTTTGAACCACGAAGGCACAAAGGCACGAAGTTTCACAAAGACTTTGTTCGGCTTTATATGTTCCCTGCTGTTTTAGTGGTTCATTGCTGAATAGCGAATCTTCAGTAAAAGTGTGCGACGCAACGGACGACGGGAAAAGTTATAAAGCTAAGTACATAATGAATATACATAAAAGATACACAATTACATCCGCTTTGCCTTATGCAAACGGGCTTAAACATATTGGTCACCTTGCCGGCGCTTACATTCCGGCTGATATATATGTGCGCTACCTGCGCGCACAAAAAAGAGATGTTATTTACGTTTGTGGCAGTGATGAACATGGTGCTGCAATTACAATGCAGGCGATGAAGGAAGGCACAACACCTAAAGAAATAGTTGATAAATACCATGAAATAATGAAGCGCAATTTTCATGACCTGGGAATTAGTTTCGATATTTATCATCGCACTACTGCCCCGCTCCATCATGAAACTGCTCAGGAATTTTTTACATCCTTAAACGATAAAGGAGACCTGGAACAAAAGGAAACAGAACAGTTTTATGATGAGGAAGCAAAAACTTTTTTAGCAGATCGTTATATTGTCGGAACCTGTCCTGTCTGCGGTTATAACAATGCTTTTGGAGATCAGTGTGAGAAATGCGGTTCTTCATTAAGCCCTGAATTGTTGATAAACCCGCGAAGCACTTTAAGCGGCAATGCACCTGTTAAAAAAACAACCCTTCATTGGTACCTGCCACTCAACAAGCACGAAGCTTTTTTGCGGGAATGGATATTGGAGGAACATAAAGATGACTGGAAAACAAATGTGCTTGGTCAATGTAAAAGCTGGCTTGATGCAGGTCTGCAACCTAGAGCCGTAACCCGCGATCTTGACTGGGGCATTCAAGTTCCACTACCAGGTGCAAAGGAAAAGGTATTGTATGTTTGGTTTGATGCTCCGATAGGTTATATAAGTGCGACTAAGCAATGGGCCATTGAGAATGGCAAAGACTGGAAACCTTACTGGAACGATAAAGACACAAAACTGGTGCATTTTGTTGGTAAGGATAACATTGTTTTTCATTGTATTATTTTCCCGGTTATGCTGAAGCTGCATGGAAATGTATTACCCTCGAACGTTCCGGCCAACGAGTTTATGAACCTCGAAGGTGATAAAATGAGTACCAGCCGCGGCTGGAGCATTGAAATGGAGGAATATATTAATGACTGGATCAAGAAAGAAAATGGTGGTGAAAGTATGGCTGATGTATTACGTTATTACCTCACCACCATTTCGCCTGAGACAAAGGACAGTGAATTTACATGGAAAGGTTTTCAGGAAGCAAACAACAGTGAGCTGGCTAACATCTTAGGTAACTTTGTTAACCGCGCTTTTGTTTTAATGCATAAGTTATGCAAGGGAAAAGTGCCGCCTTTGCATGCAGATGTATTTGATGATGCAGACAGAAACATGTTTGCTGAAATTGAAAATACTAAATCAAAAATTGAAAATCTTATTGAACAATACAAGTTTAGGGAAGCTTTGTTTGAGGTGATTGATCTGGCAAGAAAAGGCAACCGCTATATGCAGGATAAGCAGCCGTGGATAGTCGCAAGACAGATAACGGACGACGGACAACCGACAACAGAAGCTCAGAAGCTAATTAATAATTGCTTACATATTTGTTTACAATTAACCGCTAACCTTGCTATTCTTATCAATCCATTCCTGCCATTTACAGCCAGGAAATTGTGCTATATGATGAAGGTAGTAGATAAGATGCTGGATTGGGAAAATGCAGGTAAACCAAAATTACTTAGTGTTGGCTATAGCTTAAGAGAGCCACAAATATTATTTCGAAAAATAGAAGATGCAGAGATAACTGCACAATTAGAAAAATTAAAAGCAAAAAGTAAAAAAGTGGAAGAAAACAAAAATCAGGTTACAGGTGACCAGTTACATGTTACAAGTAAAGAAGAACAGGTAATGGTAAACGGAAAACAGGAAACAGATATCGGGCTGGAAACCAGTAACCAGCAACTTGCAACTAATACCAAACCTGAAATCGCCTTCGATGATTTCGCAAAGATTGATTTAAAGGTTGGAACCATTGTCAGTGCAGAAAAGGTACAGAAGGCTGATAAACTTTTAAAGCTGCAGATTGATTTGGGCTTTGAAACAAGAACCATTGTTTCAGGAATTGCCTTACATTATAAACCTGAAGAAATTGTGGGGAAACAGGTGACTGTAGTTGTTAATTTAGCTCCGAGAAAAATGAGAGGAATTGAAAGTAATGGAATGATATTAATGGCAGAAGATGCTGCCGGAAAGCTGCACTTTATAAATCCGGAGCAAAAAATAGATGCTGGCAGCGGAGTGAGTTGATGAAAGGTTTTGAAATAATTTTTATAATTAAATTTAGCCTGGTTGAGCTTTATATCAACCAGGCATTTTATATATTATTAGCCACAATATTATCTATTCTTAAAGAATACAGTTCTCCAGCAAAGAAAAAACTTGCCTTACACCTTATCAAAACTCACACATTCTTTCAATTCTTTTTCTGAATAACTCACGCCATATTGTTTTAAAACATCACCCGGTACACCATTCCACTGGTTGGGGCGGTTACCTAGATATCCTACATCCTTTACGCCTATTTCCGAAGTGTAGAAACCGGTTGCGGTCAGGTTACGCATTAAACTGAAAAATGCTGCTCCCTGCTTCATTTCTGGTCTGGCTTTTTTGGGATAAGCAATTGCATTTACCAATGCCATCTTTTGTTTATCATCAATTTCCCTGAAGGTTTTTCCATGATTGTTCAGGCAGTACATGTCTATCCATCGTATTCCTCCGCGCATTGGAGTCTGGTGCTCTGTCTTTTCCTTTACAATATATTCTATAAAATCAGGCACTTTAGCATCTGTGGCGCTGCCGCTGACAGCATCACGCGGAATGATTATATCTGCAAGAATGGCAATAGTTGCCATCTCATGATCGGTAAAAAATTTGGGACCTGCGATGATCCCCTGGTAATAAGCGTTTTCTTCTGCCATCCGTTCAGGACCCATAAAAGGTTTTACTGTTGAAGCCTCAGTCACTTTCTTATCACTATTCTTGCACGCTTCTATCAATACACCTGATGATGCTGTACCAAACAATAAGGCCTTTATCGATTTACGTCTGTCCATGGTTTTTATTTTTTAAAATGCAATCAGCCTACTCATAAACTAATTACAGATTATGCTGTTAACTCAATGAAGTTAAATATTTTGCTTTTTCAGTTGATCAACTATGTACTCACTGGTTCTCATTGACAATGCAAGAATAGTCCATGTTATATTTTTATCACCCTGCGATACGAACATGCCGCCATCTACATTAAACAGGTTTTTACAATCATGTGCCTGGGCCCATTTATTTAATGGTGCACGCCTGGGATCATTTCCCATACGAACAGTACCTGCTTCGTGAATAATATTACCAGGAGTATGCAAGCCATAATTATTTTCAGGACCATCATCTCCGCCCGATGTAATTACAGCACCCATTGAATGAAGAATTTCTGCAAATGTTTCTTTCATGTGCTTTGCCTGTTTTATTTCATAATCTGTATAAGTAGTATGAAAGCGTAAAACAGGAATACCGTATTTATCTACAACGCTTGGATCAATTTCGCAATAGCTGTCTTCTCTTGCAATAGCTTCACCACGACCAGCCATTCCCACATGGGAACCAAAGAAATAACGATAATCTTCTTTTAATGATGCACCATAGCCACCGGCTTCTTTTTGAGTACCATTTTTTAATTTGTAAGTGCCATTCAGGTTTTCAATCCCCCAACTAAAACCATACAAAGGCATTCCAAAACCTCCCCCATATTCAATATGGTAACCGCGTGGAAAATCTAACTTTTTGTTATCGAGCCACCATGGTGTATACACATGCATACCTCCGACACCATCTTCGTTATAACGTTTGCGGTCGAATAATTCAGGAATGATACCGCCCATATCTGCACCTGTAGAGTCGTGCAGATATTTGCCAACAATATTACTTGAATTACCTATACCATTTGGATGTCTTTGTGATTTTGAATTCAACATTAATCTTGCCGACTCACAGGCACTTGCTGCAAGAACAACAGTACGGCCGCTTACCTGGTATTCCTGCATATCCTCTTTATTTACGTAAGATACGCCGGTAGCCAATCCTTCTCTGTCTGTCAATACTTCACGGACCATTGCATTTGTAATCAAATCAACATTACCTGTTCTTATTGCAGGAATAACCAAAGCTGAGGAAGATGAAAAGTCTGCATATACTTTACAGCTTCGGCCGCATTGTGCACAATAAAAACATTCCCCACGCTCATTATTTATTTTCTTGGTAAGAATAGATAAGCGGGAAGGAATAACAGGAATACCAATGCCGGTTGCTGCCTTTTTTATAAACAGTTCATGTAACCTTGGTCTGGGAGGCGGAAGAAAAATTCCATCAGGATCATCTACCAAACCTTCATTAGTTCCAAAGACACCAAGCAGTCTGTCTATTTTATCGTAATAAGGTTTTACATCATCATAACTAATGGGCCAATCATCCCCAAGTCCATCAACGCTTGCATGTTTAAAGTCCTTTGGGCCAAATCGTAATGAAATTCTTCCCCAGTGATTAGTTCTTCCACCCACCATTCTTGCACGCCACCATTCCCATTTAGTACCTTTTGCCTGGGTATAAGGCTCACCATCTACTTCCCAACCCCAGTAACAGCCGTCAAAATCGCCAAAAGGGCGAAATTTTGTACTGGCCCCTCTTCGTGGCGACTCCCAGGGGTTTTTTAATTGGGCTGAATGTACAGCAGGATCAAAATTAGGACCCGCTTCTAATAAACATACTTTTAAACCCGCTTTACCCAAAACATAAGCAGCCATGCCTCCACCCGCACCTGAACCAACGATGACGGCGTCATACTTTTTGGGCTGCTTTTTAATCTGAAGATCTCCCATATAGCATTTAAATTTTTTAAGATTTGTTAGAATGTTTGAAAGTATGAATATTCGTAACAAAATAGAAATTATTTTTTTTTGTAAAAAGAATATTTTACACACTTTTAAAGGAAAAACAATCTATTTTATTTTTTGTTTAACTGCAAAAAGCTTTTAATACCATCCTCTTGTACGAAACAATAAAAGTTTTTTGTGCACTCTCATGGAGCTTCTCTATTTTTCATAGCATTTTTAACTTTGTAAGATTACAATGTTCTGAAAGTTAAAATACCTGCTATGAAACAAAGCAGGTAAAGAAATATTCGTCATTTGTTTGATTATTAATTCAAACTTTGCCATATGACATTACATAGACTTTTACTACTGTTTTCGCTAAATATTTTTTCACTTTCCATTACTGCTCAAACTACAGACACTACGTATGCTCAAAGATTAGGTTTTTCTAAAAATGCGAAAGTATTAATTCTGCATGTAGATGATGCAGGCATGTCTTTCGACTCAAATGAAGGAGCCATTAATGCTATGACAAAAGGTGTTGCAAATTCATGCAGTGTAATGATGCCTTGCTCATGGGTCCCCGCTTTTGTTCACTACTTAAAACAGCATCCTCAGACAGATGCAGGTCTTCATCTTACCCTTACCTCAGAATGGGGTGAATACCGATGGCCCCCTCTATCAGGAAAATCAGCGGCACCCGGGCTTACAGATATGGAGGGTGCTATGTGGCCATCAGTCGAAGACGTAATAAAACACACAAGTGCAGATGAAGTGGAAAAAGAAATCAGGGCGCAGATTGATCGTGCGCGAAGCATGGGTTTTGAACCTACACATTTAGATACCCATATGGGCACTTTACTGGCAACACCTGCTTTTACAGAACGATATATTAAACTCGGTATTGAAATGCACATACCTGTTATGATCCCTGCCGGTCATTCTGCTTTAATCAAAAAACAAATGAATCTGCCGGAAGCCCAATTACAACAAATGCATTCGATCGGCAGAATGCTTTGGAATGCAGGCTTGCCCGTTTTAGATGATCTTCACAACGAAAGTTACGAGTGGAAAATTCCTGCAGCTATCGTGAACAACGATAAAAAGTTACAGGCTTTTAAAACCAAAAAATACATAAATGCAATAAAATCTCTGAAACCTGGTATTACAATGATGATTATGCATTGCACTGCAACCTCTGAAATTTTTAAACATATTTCTGATAGTGGTCCTATACGCAAAGGTGATATGCTGGCAATGATGGATCCGGCATTTAAAAAGGCTTTACAAGATGAGGGAATTATATTAACAACATGGAGAGAACTGAAAGAAAGGAGAGCAAGGTTGAAATAAACTTTAATATTGCTCGCAGAAAGCGCAGAAAAATTTTCCTTCATGTTTATTTGCTTTAAAATAAAGACGCTTAAATGAATATAGAGAAATAACTTATAAAATAAGAGGTTGCATTTTTGAAGTGTTCAAAGAAATGGGACCTGGTTTACTTGAAAGCGTGTATGAAGCTGCATTAGTTTATGAATTACAGAGACAAAATCTTAATGTACAGGCACAAGTTCCTTTACCTGTAATTTATAAGTCAGTTCAACTGGAATTAGGATTTAGATTAGACTTGTTAGTAGAAAATGAAGTAATAGTTGAGGTAAAATCAGTTGAGTTATTACATGATTTGCATAAAAAGCAGCTATTAAATTATTTGAAACTGACAGGAAAAAAAGTAGGCTTTTTAGTGAATTTTAATTCATCCAAACTTATCGATAAGGAATCGATTATAAGGATAGTGAACAATTATTGATGTCAGGAAAATGCTCGCAGAAAGCGCAGAAAGGCACAGAAAAAATTCTTTCTTCAGCGTCTTCCGCGTTTTCTGCGAGAAATAAAATACACTCAATGAAAAGAACCATAAAAAAAGTTGCAGTATTAGGAAGCGGTGTGATGGGAAGCCGGATAGCCTGTCATTTTGCTGGAGCAGGTTTGCAGGTATTGTTGCTTGATATTGCTCCGAAAGAATTAAATCCTGCCGAACTGGCAAAAGGCCTAAGCCTCGAAAACGCTGTTGTAAAAAACAGAATTGTAAATGATGCCTTGGCGGCTGCAGTCAAAAGTAATCCTTCACCCGTTTATACAAAAGATGTTGTAAAAAGGATTACTACCGGCAATTTTATTGATAATATGAAAGACATTTCACAATACGATTGGATCATTGAAGTTGTTGTGGAAAGACTTGATATTAAACAATCTGTTTTTGATGAAGTAGAAAAATATCGTAACCCCGGAACATTAATTACAAGTAACACATCCGGGATCCCCATTCATCTTATGGTTAAAGGCAGAAGTGACGATTTTAAAAAACATTTTTGCGGTACCCACTTTTTTAATCCGCCACGTTATTTACGTTTGCTTGAGATTGTTCCTACAGTTTATACTGATAAAGAAGTTATTGACTTTTTAATGCATTATGGTGATGTAATCTTAGGTAAAACTACTGTGTTGGCTAAAGATACACCTGCCTTTATCGCTAACAGAATTGGTGTTTTCAGCATTATGTCAATTTTTGATCTGATAGATAAAATGGATTTGACGATTGACGAAGTGGAGGCATTAACAGGACCAGTTATCGGCAGACCGAAATCTGCTACTTTTAGAACAGCAGATGTAGTAGGCATTGATACACTTGTAAAGGTTGCCGCAGGTATTGCAGAAAATTGTAAAAATGATGAGGCACGTGAAACGTTTGTAATTCCATCATGGCTAAAAAAAATTACAGAAAACAACTGGCTCGGTGATAAAACAGGTCAGGGGTTTTTTAAAAGAATGACAGCCCCTACCCCTAAAGGGGATAAGGAAATACATGTTTTGAATTTAAAGACTTTTGAATACGAACCGCGACAAAAGGCAAAGTTTGCAAGTGTGGAAGCAACAAAACCTGTTGAAGATTTAAAGACACGAATAAAAATGCTGAGTGCGGCACAGGATAAAGCAGGAGAATTTTACAGGCAGTTTCATTATAGTTTGTTCAGCTATATTTCACACCGTATTCCAGAGATAAGTGATGAACTATACCGCATAGACGATGCAATGATGGCTGGGTTTGGATGGGAAATTGGTGCTTTTGAAACATGGGATTTACTTGGTGTTGCAAAGATAGTCGAAGCCATGAAAGCTGCAGGTTATCAACCGGCAGTATGGGTAGATGAAATGCTTGCAGGGAGTTGTCAGTCTTTTTATACAATTAAAAATAGTAAGCGCCTGTATTATGATGCAGCAACTAAAACATATAAACCTATTCCGGGAGACGAAGCATTTATCATTTTAAATAATTTTAATGATAAGGTTATTTGGAAAAACAGTGCCTGCACTGTTTATGATATTGGTGGTGACATTGCAGCTCTCGAATGGAAAACAAAAATGAATACAATTGGCGGAGAAGTGCTTGAAGGGATAAATAAAGCAACCGCAATAGCTGAAGAACAATTTAAAGGACTGGTAATAGCAAATGAAGGACAAAACTTCAGCGCAGGCGCAAATGTCGGAATGATTTTCATGCTGGCAGTAGAGCAGGAATATGATGAACTTGATATAGCTATCCGCATGTTTCAAAACACAATGATGCGGGTAAGATATTCATCCGTTCCTGTAGTCGTTGCTCCACATGGGTTAACCCTTGGGGGTGGTTGTGAGCTTAACTTACATGCAGATAAAGTTTGTGCCTCTGCAGAGACTTATATAGGATTGGTTGAGTTAGGTGTAGGGCTAATTCCGGCCGGAGGCGGAACAAAAGAATTTGTGCTTCGCGCTGCAGATGAAATGCATGAAGATGAACCTGAAACAAATACGCTGAAAAGTCGCTTTTTTAATATTGCAACAGCAAAAGTAGCCACAAGTGCTTTTGAAGGTTTTGATAACGGTATATTCAGAAAAGGGAATGATGAGATTGTGATGAATCAGGCAAGAAGAATTGCAGAAGCAAGGAAAAGCGTACTTGAATTATATGACCAGGGATATGTAACACCTATTGTGCGAAAAGATATTAAAGTCTTAGGACGTTCTGCTTTAGGGGCATTATATGCAGGCATTAACGGCATGTGGAGAGCTAATTATGCTACAGACCACGATGCATTAGTTGCCCGCAAACTTGCTTATGTTATGTGCGGCGGTGATTTAAGCGAACCAACTTTGGTAAGCGAACAATATTTATTAGACCTCGAAAGAGAAGCTTTTTTGAGCCTGTGCGGAGAAAGAAAAACGCTGGAGAGAATTCAAAGCGTGTTGAAGATCGGCAAACCGATTAGAAATTAGAACCACAATTTTTTGGATTATTTAGGATTTGGAGGAAAAATTAAATATTTTTCTGAATTTCTCTCACAATAAAATGAATTTCTGAATCTAAAAATATTTTATAAATTACATAAAGGGTTTTGTAAAAGCCGGGTCTTTATTTATATTTATCCTTCTTATTTTTCTTCCAAAAATAAAATTCCTTTTTATGAAATGGTTTCTGCCTGTTTTATTACCATTTTTTTTATTTTTTTCTGCTTCTGCGCAACCCCGTTTACTAAAGAATTATTATTGGACCAAACTTGATAATGGTCTTGAAATAATTGTAATCGAAAACGCCAAAGTGCCGTTAGCAACGATAGAAATTGCTGTAAAAAATGGAGCCTATACCGAAGGTCCTGAATACTCTGGCCTTTCTCATTTGTTTGAACACATGTTTTTTAAGGCGAATAAAGATTACCCTAACCAGGAAAAATTTTTAAAGCGCACGCAGGAATTAGGTGCAATCTGGAATGGAACTACAGGAGATGAGCGCGTAAATTATTATTTTACTGTTCATAAAGACAGTTTGCTTGCCGGGCTTAATTTTATGAATGCTGCAATCCGCTTTCCAATATACCGTACAGAAGATATGCAAAAAGAAAGGCCGGTGGTTGATGGAGAATTTCAACGGGCAGAAAGTGACCCGGGCTTTCTACTGGATTATGAATGTGGCAAAAGACTTTGGGGAGATTTGTTTACCAGAAAAAACGCTATAGGAGATCATAACATTATTAATACAGCTACGCCGGAAAAAATGATGATCATTAAGAATAAGTACTATCATCCGGATAATTCTGTATTAACGGTATCAGGAGATGTAAAACATGAAGATGTTTTCAAACGGGCACAGGAAGTTTTAGGTAGTTGGCCTTCCAGCGGGATAAACATTTTTGAAAAATATCCTATCCCAGAATTCACTCCCTTGAGTGGCAGCCAGTATTTTGTAAAAGAATCTTCTATTGCACAAACACCTTATTTAAATATCTACTGGCAGGGACCAGATTACAGAAAGGACTCAGCAGCTACAGTGGCAGCAGATGTTTTTTCAGCAGTGCTGCAATTAAATTCTTCAAAATGGCAGCAGGCGCTTGTAGATAAAGGTCTCGCAACCTATGCATTTCAAAATTACCAGACGTCAAAATATACAGGTCCAATAGGAATAAATGTATTGCCTAATCCGAACAAGTTGAAGGAATGTTATGCAGAAGTGATGAAGCAGGTTAACATGTGGGCAAACGATGATTATTTTACAGATGAACAGCTAAATGATGCCAAACAGGTACTACGCAGAAATTATGTACGGCAACAAGAAAAACCTTCCCGGCTTGGGATGCAATTAAGTTATTTCTGGTGCAGTACATCAATTGATTATTTTACTGATTATCAAAATAACCTGCAAAAAATAACGAAAGGCGATATCCAGCGATTTGTAAAAACATACATTCAGAATAAGCCTTATGTAGCAGGAATTATTATCAATCCGGCTATGAATAAACAGGCTAAGACGGAAACTTTTTTCAAAGCAACTTCTTTCTAATCTGCTAAATAAACAACTATGAACACTAAACCATATAAATTGATTTTTGCAGCCCTTTTTACTTTAATCTTTATGGGTTCTGTAAATGCACAAGAAAAAGAACCATACGAAATGACGGTAGATGGTGTAAAAGTAATTGTGCAACCAGTCGATAATGAGATTGTTCAAATTCAGACTGTTTTTAAGGGTGGTGTGCAGAATTATGATACATCAAAAGCCGGTATAGAAGATTTGGCAATAACATCTCTTACAGAATGCGGTACAGCTAACGACGATAAAAACAGTTTTAAGAATAAACTGGATAAAGTAAGCGGACAAATTTATGGCAGCGCGGGTATGGATTATTCAACCTTTAATTTGAACTGTATTAAAGAAGATTTTAGTACAGTGTGGCCTTTATACGTCGATGCACTTATAAAGCCACGTTTTGACGAAACAGAATTTAACCGGATAAAACAAGATGCAATAAACAGTATAAAACAAAGGGAATCGAACCCAGGTTATTCTATAGAAAAACTGGCAAAAAGTACAGCTTTTGCAGGAATGAATTATGCCAAAGATCCCTCCGGCACAGAGGCTTCGGTAAAGAGCATAACTGTTGCGGAAGCAAAAGACTTTTATAAATCAATAGTCACAAAATCAAGAATGCTTATTGTGGTAGTTGCAAATCTTGACAGGTCAGAAATAGAACAAAAAATACATAATCTTCTTACATCTATTCCCAAGGGTAAACCCTTTGTTTTTAAAAAAGAAACTTTTACAGCAAAGGCAAATACTTTTAAAGCAGAGAAAAAAGAGCTCGCTACCAACTACTTACAAGCCGTTGCAAGCGGTCCGGCACCAGGTACAAAAGATTATAATGCTTTTTTGTTAGCCATGCAAATTTTTTACGACCGCCACTTTCTTGAGGTCAGAACAAACAATGGCTTATCTTATGCACCACAAACATATTTTAGTGGAGGCTTAACTCCCTCAGCCAACATAGTTGTCTCCACTACTGATCCTAATAAATACATACATGTTTTGAATAAGCTTTTAGACAAGACACGGAAAGGCTTTACAGAAGAAGAGGTAAAAAATATGAAGACAACATATATTACCCGCGAGTATTACAAGGAGGAAACTAATGCTGCCCAGGCCGGTTCGTTAGCAATGAATGAAGTGTTGCATAATAATTGGAGACGGGCAATTAATTTAAATGAAGAATTAAAAAATATCACGTCAAAAGATGTAACGGCTGCATTCAACAGATATGTAACTCATATGTCGTGGGTGTACCAGGGAGACCCTGCTAAAGTCGATACAAAACTATATACGCAAACGATAGTGACGGAAAAGCTGCCTCATCCCACTTTTACTAATAAAAAAATAGATTAAAATAATGGCAGGTTTTCCTGCCTTTATTGTTAAATCCGTATGTTGTAAAAGTTATTTTACAAAAGATAATAATGTCAACAAAGAGTGTTAGAGCAAAAATGTACTAACCATATAATTCCAGATGAATGTCTTTCTTATCATAGCCTAAATCCAGTATTCTTTTTTTTGCCTCATCTATCATATTTTTCCAGCCACATAAATAGAAATAAGCAGGCTTTTTTTCATTAGCCAAAATTTCTTCATAAACAGCATGTACATAACCTTTTCTGAAAGGAATGTTTCCATCTGGCTCACGTGAAAAAGTTGGGATATAAACATAGTTTTCTATTTCCTTTTCGAGTTCTTTCAATTCGTTGTAGTATAAACAATCTTTCATAAAACGTGTACCAAATAACAGGTGGATATTTTTATGAGGAATTTTATAACGGTTTATATTATGTAACATGCTTCTGAAAGGTGCCACACCGGTACCAGTGCAAATAAAAAAAATATCTCTGTCAATGGTTTGCGGTAAAACAAATACTCCTTGCGGGCCTCGCAACAACAATTCAGAACCTTCTTTTACTTCATTAAACAGATATGTGGTTCCGACACCTCCTTCCAGCAAGACAATTACCAATTCTATTATATTGGTATTATCAGGTGCCGAAGCTATGGAATAACTGCGCCACCTTTTATTCTTTTTTTCGTGAATGGGAAGGTCGAGCGTAACAAACTGACCGGGAATAAAATTAAAAGACTCAACTTCGGGTACTTGTATCCAATAACGGCGGGTGGACATTGTTTCTTCAGCTATTTTTATGACCACACCTTTCCTCCACGGTTCTAACATTGCTTTTTTTTAAAAATATAAATAACATTTATTACTGCTTTTCGAAAAACGATATATTGATAAAAAGAAAAATTGCTTGCAGAATGCTCAGAAGCCGCAGAAAAAAGGCTTTCTACGCTTTCGCCGTTTTCCGCGAGATCTTGTGTAATTGTTAACTTTATTCTATTTATCAAAATTTGTTTGTATAAAAATATTAAAAGCTGATATAGTTTTTGTCATATTTATTACTAAACCTATAGAGACAAGACCAAAAATTAAATTACCATTAGCACCACTTGATAAAACATTAGAGATAAGTGGAAAGTTTATAATACTACTGATCTGGATTTTGGCGCTAATTGCATTTTTTAAAATGCCTGATACAATTCCTATTCATTTCAACGCAGCAGGCCAACCGGACAACTATGGAAACAAAGGAACTATATTTATTTTGCCAATCATTGCGACAATAATCTTTATTGGCTTAACTATTTTAAATCGCTATCCTCACATTTTTAATTACGTGACTGCAATTACAGAAGCTAATGCATCGGATCAGTATTTAATTGCTACGAGAATGATTAGATTTATAAAGTTAATAATCGCAATAGTCTTCACCGCAATTGTTTTAATTACTTTTTTAACTTCAGTTAATATAACAAATGGTCTTGGTTCCTGGTTTTTGCCTTTAACTATCGGGCTGATATTTATTCCAACAATATATTCTATAATTATGTCTTTTACTAAGAAATAAAATCAACGGAAGTAAGTCGAACAAACTATAAATAATCTTTATATCTCTTTAAATGATTTAAGAAGTAATTAATTCCTATTTACCTTCTCAACAATCCATACCGTTCAACATCGGTCAACTCTCCAAGCCCGGTTCTAAACTCACGTTTTAATAATCCTTCTTTTTCAAAACCATTTTTTATAGCTACTTTTTTACTTCCGGCATTTTGAGGGTTAAACTTTATATACAGCTTTTCCATTTCCAATTGCTCAAAACAATATTCCACTACCCATTTTACTGCATTTGAGGTGATACCTACGCCTTCATAATTTTCGTCTATAAAATAAGCAAGTTCCCCCTTTGGAATAGTCCAGTCTATATTTTTTACCATCACCATTCCTATAATCTCAGCATGACTTTCCAATGCAATTAAAAAACAATACTGCTGTCTCTCCAAAGCCTGCTTCACCTTTTGTTTAGCAAATTTTTTTGCTGCCTCCAGGTCTTTTATGACCGCAGATGTTTTTGGAAAATACATTATTAACCTTTCCCTGTTTTTTTCTATCAGATCATATATCTCTGTAAAATCTTCTTTTTCTATCAGCCTTATATGCATCTCTTTCATGTATTACACTTATAACAAAGTTTATACTATTTTTTTCCGCTTACATACTTATTGCCTTTTACAATATACCTGTATGGCAACACAGCATCTTCTGCTGCATAGTCTACACCAATTCTTGTAGTTGCAGCTATTTCACTTTCCTTATAACTGAATTCATCACTTGCAATATATAATTCATTACTCTGCAGGCTCATACCTGTATGACCCGTATGCAGGCCAAGGGCCTTAGCTACATTTCCCGGACCGCGGGTAAGGTCAAAACCATGACTATTTTTATCAGAACGCTTAAGCATTGTCTCAATACCTGCGATAGGTTCTAAAGCTCTTATTAAAATAGCGTTAGGAATACCCGGTTGATTGGTGACAATATTAAACATCTGATGTATGCCATAACATAAATATACATAAGCAACACCTCCATGCCCATACATAACTTCTGTTCGTTTGGTACGGCGGTTGTTGTAAGAATGTGCTGCTTTATCAAAAGGTCCGTTATAAGCTTCTGCCTCTGTAATTCTTCCGGCTGTAAATGTATTATCAAACCCGGTCACAACTATTTTTCCCAACAAATCCTTTGTTATAGCTACCACATCGGCTCTTTCATAAAATATCTGTGGAAGGACCTTCCATGTGCTTATAAGTTGCTTTAATTCTAACTGTTGTGTCAATTGTAAATATTTCCTGATTACAGAACGGTGATTTATTGGGTTAGAATTGATTTTTCGAAAGGTTAATCTTTTAAAAATTATAAATAATTTCTTTTAATTTTAAGATTTTCTCCACAAGGAATTCTTGGACAAAATTACCTAATTTTCAAATTATTATGCCAGGCCGTGTTTTTCTCATTCCGACATTTTTATATGAACAGGTTGTTGAAACAATTCCTTCTTATATTGTGGATGTGGTGAAGCAATGTGAGGTTTTTTTTGTGGAGAATGAAAGAACCGCAAGACGTTATTTGAAATTGTTGTGGCATGAAATGGTAATTGATGAATATAAATGGTTTACAATACATAAAGCGGAAACAGAAGTTCAACAGACATTTACACAATTATTGAAAGAGGGTAAAAACATTGGCATTATCAGTGAGGCTGGCTGCCCTGGTGTTGCAGACCCCGGACAATTATTGGTTAGCGCAGCACACAAAGCCGGAGCAACCGTAAGGCCTTTGGTGGGACCAAGCAGCATTTTATTAGCCTTGATGGCTAGTGGAATGAATGGTCAGCAGTTCCAGTTTGTGGGATACTTACCAATAGAAACTGCCGCCAGAAAAACTGCTTTGAAAGAATTCGAAAATGAATCAGCCAAAAAAAATTGTACTCAAATATTTATTGAAACTCCTTACAGAAATAATCAATTAATTAAACAAATAGTCGAAGTCTGCAAACCACAAACTCAACTTTGTATTGCTGCAGATATTACTGCCCCTACTGAAACCATCGTAACCAAAACCATAATTGAATGGAGAAAACAGTTACCTGATTTACATAAAAGGCTTGCTATATTTCTGCTATGGGGCGATAGATGATTTTGAAGAGAAAAACTTTATGGAGAACTAAAGCTATTTGTATTGTTATTGTTTTCATTTGATATTCTGTAAATACTATCTATAACAAATAATTGCATTCCACGCCATGGCAACGATCCCTGGTATCTTTTATAATGCAGTTCCATATCTCTTCCGCTGTTTTCCATCAATTTTTGAGCTATCTTTTCGTCTGTGACGCTGAAAGAAAACTGGTTACTTTGTATTGCAGTTCCGGGATTTCCTCTAAAACCACTTTGTATCAACTGGCCTTCATAAGTTTTAAATAAATAACCTTTTTTCTGAAAAGTATTTAAAACACCAGCTTTGGTGCCTTCTGCAAAAACAAAAAAGTAATGCCAGTAAATAAAACCTATTAATACAATAATAATAATAGTTATAATAATAGTAGTAGCTTTACGCATAAAAATATATTTTTGGAATTGGTATTAAAACACAAAGTAAAATAATCCTGCCAAGTATAATGGCAATAAAAACAAAGCAGTATTTATTCAACTGCATATTGTTGCGGTACTACGGCAAAATCAAATAATATTAATCTTTGTTCTTAATATCAATGTTTTTTAAAAAAATTAATTATGAAAACAGGAAAAGTAAAATTCTTTAATGCAACCAAAGGTTTTGGATTTATAAAAGCTGATGATAACAATGAGGATGTCTTTGTACATGTAACAGGCCTGGTTGATGAAATCAAAGACGAGGATAAAGTGTCCTTCGAAGTCTCAGAAGGCAGAAAAGGCCAAAACGCAGTTAATGTAAGAAAAATTCAATAGCTGCGAGAGTATACTTGTCTTACAACCGCGACAAATGCATAAAAAATATCTAAGGTCTTTAAAAGGTATTTTTAGTTCTAATCAGGACTTTTAATGGGTAGACAATGAACAATGAGGCACCAAGTGTTCCCGCGGAGTGTGAAGTGAGCCTTAAATTGATTTTCTACCCATTAAATCTGCCTCCAGGTACGAAAATCATGTTTCCTTTAAAATTGTCATTTTATGCGTCTGCTTTGCCCTTATAGCATAGCAGGAACTTCGACTGTAATAAGGATGAGTTTTACATAGCGGTACTATTTTCGTCTGTTAAATAGCACTACACGCGCTGATTATTCCTCCACAAAACCTTTTGGTATACTTGCTATAAGTTTTTGTGTGTAAGCTGATTGCGCATGTGAGTAAATATCCTCAGCATTTCCTGTTTCTTCTATTTTTCCTTTGTTCATTACCATTATACGGTCGCTTAAGTAGCGAACGACTGAAAAGTCATGTGAAATAAAGATGTACGTAAAGCGAAATTCTTTCTTAAGGTCATTTAGCAGGTTAAGTACCTGTGCCTGTACACTTACGTCAAGAGCTGATACGCTCTCATCACATATAATAAATGAGGGTTGCATCGCTAAAGCTCTTGCTATAACTATACGTTGTCTTTGCCCCCCGCTAAATTCGTGGGGATAACGATGGTAGTGATCAGGACTAAGATTCACCTTTTCGAGCAGTTCTGCTACCTTTTCTTTTTTATGATGTTTGTTTTCAACAAAACCGTGTGCCTGTAAAGGTTCGCCTATGGCCTGCCCGACAGTCATTCTTGGGTTTAAGGAAGAGTAAGGATCCTGGAAGATGATTTGCATGTCTTTTCGCAAATGGTTCAGTTTTTCTTTTGATACTTTTGCCAAGTCCTGACCTTTAAATAAAATATTGCCTGCCGTAGGTTCAATCAATTGTAATATACTTCTTCCTAAAGTGCTTTTGCCACATCCCGACTCTCCGACAAGTCCCAGTGTTTCTCCTTCGTACAATTCAAAACTTACATCGTCAACTGCTTTTATAAATGCTTTTGGGCTGCCAAAAAGTTTTCGTTTTGCCGGAAACCATACTTTTAAGTTCCTGACAGAAAGCAAAGGTTTATTTGGTGTGCTTGCTTCAGTAATTGGAAACACAGAAGCCTGCTTTACTAAAACAGTTTCAGGCGTTTCGGCTTTTTCATAAAGATTTATGAGTTTCCCATTTATAAAATCACTTACAACTGGCAGCCGTTCTCCTTTTGCATGCAATCCCGGTCTGCATGACAATAAAGCTTTAGTATATTGATGTTGAGGATTTTTATAAATATCTTTTGGATCCCCTTTTTCAACAACCTCTCCTTTGTACATTACTATTACTTTATCTGCAATCTCAGCAACCAACCCTAAATCATGAGAAATAAATATAACGCTCATGTTTTTTCCCTTTTGAAGGTTTTTTATCAGTTGCAGAATATTTTTCTGAACAGTTACATCAAGGGCCGTAGTAGGTTCATCACATATAAGTAAAGACGGATGGCAACTCATTGCCATTGCAATCATAACCCTTTGTTTTTGCCCTCCACTTAACTCATGAGGATAACGGTCATAAATAAGTGAAGGTGCCGGAAGCTGAACACTGTCAAATAAATCAATGGTTCTTTGCCTCGCTTCTTTCTTTGATGTTTTTTGATGAAGAACAATTGCTTCCATTACCTGGTCGCCACATGTAAAAACAGGATTTAGTGAAGTCATTGGTTCCTGGAAAATCATTGAAATTTCATTTCCACGTATCTGTCTCAGATATTCTGGTGAAGCTTTTAAAAGGTTTGTTCTTTTTCCTGCTTTATCTGAAAACCATACTTCTCCTCGTGTATATTTTGCAGGTGGCGAAGGAAGCAATTGCAAAATCGATAAAGCAGTAACAGATTTGCCTGAACCCGATTCTCCCACTATAGCAACAAGTTCTCCGCTCTGTACATCAATAGAAATATTTGTAACGGCAGAGAGAGTTTCTTCATTGCTGGTAAAGTTTATTGAAAGATTTTGTATGGATAAGAGATTGATCACTTATAATTTTGAAGATTTGCTTTGTCGTTTCAAAAAAGCTAAATACAGCTTCTGCTAACGTTGGACGGCTTGGCGATGTGGCGGTATTTGAAAATCGTCAGCCCGTAACTGAAGCTAAATTTATAAATAAAAGCTCATTGTTTATTCTATTGCTCGGCATTATTCGTCTGCCAGAACTAAAGTCAAATAGTGAACAAAAAGCTGAGAATATATTCGTCACCCCGCCATATTGCCAAACCGCATGTTGTGTTTTTGTGTGCTGTTTTTCTAAAATCACTCAACTAAATCAAAGTTGTTTTTTGTCTCGATTGAATTCAGTTTTTGGATCAATAAGTTTTTTACTTCTTCTGAGGTATTGTCCCCAAATCCTTGTTCCATAAGTTTCCCTTCTAACGTGAACACTTGGTAACCAAAATAAAGAATGGTACCATGAATAATAGAAGCTATTTTTTGGTGGTAAACGTTATTCCGCGCTTGCAGCTGAATAAGATATCTTGCTTCTTTTAGCTTAATTTTCTTGTTTAAAAACCGAGTTTGTATTGGAGACATTTCATCGATTTTATAAACTATAATCTTGGCACTATTAAAATCAGCCATTGACACGATTGGGTTCTTTGTAAACGGTACTTTTTTAAAACTGTTCACCAATTGGTCATAGTCAAAAACATTGATATCTAAATTGTAGATTGGAAATTTTGAAACAAGTCGAACTTTAAACATGCCTGTCAAGTCATTAAAATTGTTGGTTGCAAAATTTTCAATGTCAATTACAGGATAGCCATATCCACCCGTTAGATAATTCTGAATGTACTCAGATTTATCAGAAAGCTTATGATTTAATCCAATAATCGTATCATTTTTTTCTTGCAGAACGGCGTCGCGTTTTGCTAATTCTTCGCTTAAATCATTCCTTTCTCTCTTTAACTCAGCTATATCCATTTTTAAAGTGATGTTTTCATTTTTTGTTGTGGTTATTATCTCACTTTTATCTTTAGATGAACTGATAGATTGTCCAATTGCAAGAAGTATTGCTCCAATACCACCGAGAAAGATCATTATCAAAGCAATTATTGTTATTGTGTTCATTTTGGTCATTAATAGAAGACTACTTTGCTAATTAGCTATCGGTTAAAATGAGGATTAAAATCCTGACTAACGTTTTTTGGTGTTTTGAGAGCCTTTCTGCCGCATTTTTTCAATAGGGCAAAAAGCTTCGCTAAACCCTGCATTAATCAAAGTGTGTAATTTATAATCAATAAAATAAAATGC
>JAABUN010001599.1_pt1 | contig 48196 bp, 46 predicted proteins | sample 5559311 | NCBI WGS metagenome assembly JAABUN01 (sample SAMN10711877, study PRJNA513370) | rock metagenome | isolation source: Antarctica rocks | place: Antarctica: Victoria Land, Siegfried Peak sud
GTGTGATGTGAGCCGTCAGATAGCCCCACCCCACCCGGAGGTTCTCACCATGTCCAGCACATCACCCCGTGTCACCAACCTCCGTGGTCAGTACACCTAGGTCGCCAATCGAGGCTCCTGATCCCACAATTCGAAGGGCGTCTCGGCGAATCCGAGGTCGACACGTGCTTGTGGCTCCGTGAAGATGCGTACGCCCACGTCGTTGCTGGCCGCGCAGTTGCACTCCACCGCAGAGACGGCACGCGCCAGCACGTCGCGCGGGATCGGCAACGCAAGGAACCGTGAGCTCACCCCTCGCAACCGGGGGTCGAGCGTGCGCGCTCACTTGACGACCATCCGACTGGGGCGCCGAGTCGCCACCACCGGTTGTTGACTCCGACGCATCGGACGTCGTGGTCTGCGAGCCAGGATCACCCTCGTCTAGTCCCGTGCAGGACCCCACGATCAGCGAAAAGCACAGACAGAAAGTCGAAAGCCCTAGTACAGCAAAAGGTCCTGGATTTCCTGCAGTCCCCACCACTGAGGCAGCCGAATCGCGTCGATAGGCAAGCGGAGCAGGGTTTCCGGAACCGTCGCACGATTAACTCACCCCCTGCTTGGCCTTGCTTCGGCGGACGCTGACCCAGCCCAAAGCGACCAACATTGCCAGCACGATGACTAGGCCGGTCAGTCCCATAGAGGACACGAGGTTGGCCAGCCACTGCTGAATGCCGAGGGCCGTGTCAATGATCGGATCGCTCGGGTCTCCTCCGCCGAGTACGCGGATCTCCCAGGCACCGTAGTAGGCCACGTAGGCACCGACGATGACCAGCAGCGCCGCGCCGACCTTGGGCACAACGCCACCGAGACTGCGCGCGCGCTTGACCAGCGACCCTTGCGCCAGGGCGACCGCGATGGCGGCCGAGCCGACGACGAGGCCCATACCGGCGGCATACAGAGCGAAGAGGGCGAGCCCGGACAGGGTGTTATCCGCGCGGAAAGCGGACACGACGACGGCCAAGAACGGCGCGATGGTGCAGGTGAGGCTGGCCAGCGCGTAGGCCACTCCGAAGCCGAACATGGAGGATAAGCGGGTCGTCACCGGGCCAGATCGCCGCCAGATCGTCGGGAAGGCCAGGGTGCGACCGCTGAGTTGCCACAGCCCGGCGGCGACTAGCGCGACCCCGATGAAGACGCTGATCCACGGCAGGTGACGTTGCGCCGACGCCGCGAACGGAGCCACCGCCAGACCAAACACCGCGAAGACCAGCACGAAGCCAGCGGTCATGGCGGCCGTCATGCGCAGGGCCCGCAGCATGGAGGTGGACGTCTTCGGATTGTCCTCGCCCGTGACCAACAAGCTGAGGTATGCAGGCAGGAGCGCGAACCCGCAAGGGTTCAGCGCGGCGAGGGTGCCCGCTCCCAGCGCGATCGCCGCCGAGCCGTCCAGCACGATCAGCCCGCCAGCGCAGCGACCGTCGAACGGAGGTCGTCGTCCGACAAGAACTGGCCGTCGGTCACGACGTTGGAGTCCGCGTCCAACACCACGTACGTGCTCTGCGCGGTGATGCCGAAGTGTTGCCAGATCGAGCCAGGCTCATCCACGAGGTGGGTCGGGCCGGCGATCTCGCGAGCAAGGTCCTCGATGTCGGCAGCGCTCGCCGCGCCACCGACGCCGACGACGTTGACCGTGTCTGCATACTCCTGCGCGAGGGCGCTGACGGCCGGCGCTTGGGCGCGACAGGTGGGGCACCACGGAGCCCAGAACCACAACACGGTCGGCTTGCCGGCCAAGCTCGCGCCGGAGAACGTGGCACCGTCCAAGGTGGTCGCCTCGAAGTCCAGCAGCGGCGAGGCCGCTGCTGCCTCGGGTGCAGGCTCGGCTTCAGCCGTCTCGGCCGTCTCTGTCCCAGCGTCGGCCACATCGTCGGTGGCCTTGTCCTCATCGGTCATGTCGTCACCGGAGTAAGTCGAGTCAGCGGTGGAGGTCTCCGCAGGCGAATCAGTGACAGAGGCATCGGCGGCAGGCTTGTCGCCATCGGTTGAGGACGTTCCGCAGGCGCTCAACACCAGCACACTGGCGGCAACGACTGACATGAGTGGGCGGCGCCTCGACATGGGGATTCCTCTGTGACTGGTTCACCCACAGGTTTGCGGGCGTCTCTATCGAACAACACGATGGGGAAGCCTGAGAAGTCCCTAGCGGGTTACGAACCTATGACGGATGCGATGCGTATGCCGCGCACGGGCTCTCGCCGGGCAATCACGGGGGCGCTTGTCGCTGCGGTGTTCGCTGCGCTCTCTGCGTGCTCAGGAGTCGGCGAAAACCCGGCCGAACGCAGCGACCTACCGGCCTTTGACTCCGGCGATCTGGCCCGGGTCGGCACCGCGCATGACTCGGCATTGCTCGATCTGGACAACCCCGACTTCCCCACCCCGCTGATCGATACCGCGAAGGTAATCTCGGGCGGTCCGCCACCGGACGGCATACCCCCGATCGACGCACCGACCTTTGAGGTTGCGTCAGGCGTGGACTGGCTCGAGTCGCAAGAGCCCGTCATGTCGTTGACCGTTTACGGCGAGACGCGTGCCTACCCGTTGCGGGTCATGACATGGCACGAAATCGTCAACGACACGGTCGCCGGCGTGCCCCTCGCGGTCACCTACTGCCCGCTGTGCAACTCCGGAGTGGCTTTTGAGCGCGACGTCAACGGCGAGGTCCTGACCTTTGGTACATCGGGGCTGCTGTTCCAGGACAACCTCGTGATGTACGACCGGCAGAGCGAAAGTCTGTGGCCACAGCTGACGGGGGAGGCGTCGATCGGCGTCCGCACGGGTGAGCAACTCGTCGCCATCCCGTTGGGCACCGTGCCGTGGAGCGAATTCCTTGCCGCCTACCCGGACTCGAAGGTGCTGTCCCAAGAGACCGGGTTCGACCGGCCGTACGGGAAAAACCCCTACGTGGGGTATGACGAAGCGGCCGGCGATCTGATCTTCGAACCGACCGATGAGCTCGATGCCCGGTTGCTGCCGAAAGAGCGGGTCATTGGGCTCAGCGGCGGCGACACTCACATCGCGGTGCTTCGTAGCGCCCTCGTAGGTGTCGACCCGCTGCAGATCGACGTCGGTGGTCAAGGTGTCGTGATGTGGCACGAACTGGGGCAGAACTCGGCCCTGGACGCCGACTCGATCACTGACGGCAAAGACGTGGGCACGGTCGGGGTTTTCGATTCACGAGTCGATGGGGAGCAACTCACCTTCGAGCGTGTGGGAGACGCGGTCGTCGACACAAAGACGGCGAGCACCTGGAACGTTCTGGGGATCGCGACCTCCGGGGCGTTCGCCGGGAAACAACTTCAGACCGTCACTCACCTCGATACGTTTTGGTTTTCCTGGGTGCTCTTCAACCCGGACACGACGCTCGAAGGCAACTAGCTGAGCCCTCCGGCGTTAGAGAACGGTCAGCGGTAGTTGTTTGCGCAGTTCGATGTTGGCTAGCGGGTCGAGCACGCTGTGCTGCACGCAGGCCGGGACCAGCGCGCCCGTCTCCGGGTGAGCCATGGCGTAGGAGCACGCAGCTAATCGTTCTTGAGCTTCCACCATCGCCGGATCGGTCAGGGTTTCACCCCGCTGCATCGCCTCCCACGCTGGCTTGACGACGCTGGCGTCCATGAACGAGTGCATGACGAACGTGACCGACCGAACCCCATGGCGAAGCAGATTGAAAGGGCCCACCGAGGTCACGGTGCGAGCGGTCCACTGGGCGAAAGCGAGCAGCACCCTGGGATGTCGAGCCAGGACGCGGACGACCTTGATCGCCACTATCGGCTGCGGAGTCGCGCCCACGACGATGCCTGCCACGTGCCGCTGAAACGCGTCGCGCACCTCGAGATCGGCGGCCTTGGTGTCATCGAGAATGGGGTAGTAGTCCGAGCCCACATAGAAGCCGTAGGTCGTCCGGTTGCATCGTTCGTCGCCGTGCTGCAGCGCGCGATAGGGCAGCCGGGTGCCGACGCCTCGTTCGATCTCGGCCCAGACCCGGTCGCTGGTGACGGCGGTGTCGGCCCCGCGCCAGCGGCGTTCGTCACCCACTTGCGCGGCGGGCTGGAACGAAAAGAGGCCAAATCCCATTAGCCCGCAGTCGTGCACCACCCCGGCTATCTGGCCGACGTTGGCTGCGGTAACCGTCATGTTGTGGGCCAAAAAGGAGCGGACTCCGTGCTCTCGGCGAAGCCGGGCGAATCGAGCGACGAACTCAGTGCGGTAGGGGTTGAGGGCCGCCTCGTCACGGGGCCGGGCAATGCCGCGCCGACCAAACATCATCATGTCGAAGTGACCGGCAAACGAGAGGCGATCAAAGCGCCGACGGCCGTCGGGACCCAGGGCGACGGCCTCCAGATAGTCGTAGTCGAAGTCGCCGTGCGACATACTCATCGGCTCCCGGCCGTGCTCACGCATGGTCTGCAAAGTCGCCGCGTGATCTTGGGCTGGGAGCAGCGTGACCTCACCGCCGATCAACTGGGCGTGGGCTCGGGGTCCGCGGAGCGTGCGCAGCAACCGCATCTGGTCGAGCACCGATTCGCGGGTATGCCGTCCGTCCACGCGCACCTGATTAGCGTCTCTGGAGTGATAACACGGGGTGCAGGCCAAATTGCACTTCGGGAAGACCCCGTGGGTTCCTTCGCAGCCGACGGCTTGTCGGCCCAAAGTTTGCGCAGGGGTCTTGACGTGCGGGGGCAACTCGGCCCAACGACGTGCGAGGGCGCGGGCGGAATCGGGATGAAGGGGGCGGGTGGCGACCTCAGCTGTGCCCGCCCATTGTTTAAGCCGTGTGAGGACTCCTGCGCCGATCACCCTGTCGTCATTTGCCGGCCAGGCTCGTGCTGATGAGCATCTCAGACGTCAAAGTCCGGTGGACTGGACACTTATCGGCAATCGCCAAGAGGGCCTGCTGTTGCTCGTCGGCCAGGGTCGGGTCAAGAGTGATGGTGCGATGGATGTGGTCCAGCATGCCGGACGTGGTGGCGCACTCCTCGCAGTCCCTGGCGTGCACTCTGTTGTGCTCCAAGGTCACCGACGAAGTCCCGACATCCCAGCCCTTGCGGCGGGCATACATCCGCATGGTCATAGACGTGCAGGCACCAAGGGCTCCGAGCAGCGCGTCGTATGGAGTGGGGCCTAGGTCGTCGCCCACGCCCGGGGGTTCGTCGATGACCCAGGTGTGGGAGCGGACAGCGGCGTTGTGGGTGAGCTTGGTGGCGTCGACTTCGGTGACGGTCACCATTTCCGGGCCGGACGCCGGCTCGCTGCTCGCGGTCGGGGGATTGCTTTCGGCTTTGTGAGTAGGGAAGAGACGGTGCGCCCAGGCCGCGATGATCGATGCGGCGGACTCGACGTCGGCGCGTCGAGCCAACAGGTGGTCCGCCCCGCTGAGAGCGACGAACGACTTCGGGTGTCGAGCTGCTTCGAAGATCTCGCGGGCGTTGTCGATGCCGACGGTGTCATCGGTGGGGGAGTGAAGGATCAGAAGGTCGCGGCCCAGATCGGCGATGCGCTCTTTCTGCGGTTGCGCGGCGATGTCGGTCAAGAACTGTCGACCCACAGTGAATGGTCGGCCGCCGATGTTGACGTTCAAATAGTCGGAGTCGCCGGCGCCGTCGCCGCCTTCGATGAGGTGAGTGACGTGGTCGGGGCTGGCGGGTGCACCGATCGTGGCGACCGCTTTGACGCTGTCTAACTGCTCCGCCGCAGCGAGCACCGCTGCGCCTCCGAGCGAGTGCCCAACCAACAGGCTTGGCGGCATACCAGCGTCGGCCATCCAGCCGGCTGCCGCGACCAAGTCGTCGATGTTGGTGGTGAAGGAGGTGTCCGCGAACGCTCCGCCCGATTCGCCGAGTCCGGTGAAGTCGAAGCGCAGCACGCCGATCCCACGTCCGGACAGCTCGAGGGCAATGCGCCTGGCCGCACGCGACTCGCTGCTGCAGGTGAAGCAGTGGGCGAAGAGGACGTAACCGGCCACGTCGCCTATCGGCGCGTCCCAGCGTCCTCGCAAGTCGTTATCGTGAGAGCTGGGGAAGCAGATCTCGACGCTGTCACGCATGGGTGCGTTGGTGTCATCCATACGTGCATAACACGGCGACGGCGCGCGTCGCTTCCGCCTACTCGGTGAGAACGGTCGAGCACCGGGAGTGCTGGCCTAGACTGGCTCGGCGCCGTGACTCCCGCGCTGGGAGGCAGGCGCTTGCAGGGGCCAGTAGCTCAGCCGGTTAGAGCAGCGGACTCATAATCCGTCGGTCGTGGGTTCAAGCCCCACCTGGCCCACCGATGGACCCCCCAGCCGTCCGTCTTTTCAGAATCGGCCCGGAGTCTCCGTGTCACCGAGGGACCGGCGCATCAGATGTGTGGAGGCGGGGCCTGCGACACGTTGACCGTGGGTATGCCGACGCCAGAGCGAGCGATGACGGCCAGTGAAGGTTCGCGCCCTGGGTTGGACTCTCGGTGCACAGTGAACGCCGGGATCTCGACGTAGTCGCCTGCGTGGGCATCGACCCAGCCTTCGACGCCCTCGCACTCGAGGCGCAATACTCCTCGAACCACGTAGAGCATCGAGATGTTGGAGTCGTGGTGATGCCATCCGGAGACGGCGCCGGGCTCGGTCACCACCTGGCCCGCCCACAAGCCCGGCACCTCGAAAGCGCGCCGACGCAGCATGCCCGAGGTCGGGTCGGCCTCAAGCAGTTCGGCAGAAGGGACTACCCTCACGGGCTTGGGTTGTTTCATCTCGCCACGCTAACCCCAACGACACAGGCGAGGGAATGGGTCAAACTCCATTCGTCCCACGCAAACTGACCGGTCTCTTTGTCGGCCAAGATCGCGACCGGGAGATCGAGGCACACAGGACTGAGGCAGGATGCAGCTATGGCGGACGATGACTGGCCACCTGGCTTTTTCGACCGGCAAGACGCCGGCGACGACGCCGACTTCTACGCCCCGACTCGCCTTGTGACCCATATCGACGACGGCGCGATAGCGGCGGTCAGCGAACTTTACGACGAGCTCGGGGTGCCAGATGGCAAAGTCTTGGACTTGATGTCGTCCTGGGTGTCCCACCTCTCCCAGAAGCCGAGCGGTGGGTTGGTCGCGCTGGGCATGAACGTCGTCGAGCTGGTGGCGAACCCTATGGCCGACGAGGTCGTCGTCCAGGATCTCAACGTCGACCCACGCCTTCCGTTCGACAACGCGTCGTTCGACGCGGTGCTGTGCTGCGTGTCGATTGACTACCTCATCCATCCGGTCGAAGTGTTGCGCGAGGCGGCGCGGGTGCTGCGGTCCGGTGGCGTCGTGGTGCTTACGTTCAGCAACCGGTGCTTCCCGACCAAGGCGGTTCGCGGATGGCTGGCCACCGACGAGGGCGGACGAGTCGCGATCGTCCGTGCCTACCTGGATCAAGCCGGTTTCGAGGGCGTGACGACCGCCTTGCGTACCCAGCGGGCACTGGGCCGTGATCCGTTGTACGCCGCTTGGTCCCGGTCGATCTGACGCCGGTTACCTGGCTCTTACGGTTGAGGCGTGGTTCACCTCTCGGGACCTGCGCGTCAGCGAGCCGATAGCCTCGACGCCATCGTCGCAGCACGGTTGCCGTGGCCCGTGACGACTCGAGCTGAGCCTTGGCCGACGAATCAGAGCAGTCCGGTTTGGATGGCGTATGACGCCGCGCCAGTGCAGGAGGTTTGGTTGAGTTTGGTGAGGATGGTGGCGACGTGTCGGTGCACCGTGTGCTCGCTGAAAACGAGCGACGCCACGATCCGCTGATTGCTCAGTCCCTGTGACACTAGCCGCAGCACTTCGCGCTCCCGGCTCGAGAGTGGACCAACTGCTGGCACGCCGGCGGCATCAGCGAGTCGGCGCGCCCGCGCCAGACAGTCGCTTGCGGACAGTTCGGACAAGACCTTCGTCCCGAGCGCTAGATGATGCGGAGCCGTGGATTTGTCACCCGTTGCGAGGAGCGCCTCCGCGAGGGAGAGCCGGGTGTCGGCCTCATCGAAGCGCAGGCCCGCAGCGCCGAACTCCGCACGGCCTCGGTCAGCAATCGAACCGCAGCGTCTGGTGGCGCCAGCACCGCGTCTGCGGCCGCAGCCATCAGCGAATCGGTGCATGTCAACTCTGCCGTTTGACGAGCTCGGCCGCTAGCAGCTGAGCTTCGTCCTCCTTGTCAGTGGCGTGCGCGAGAACTACCGCTAGGTGGAGCACGTCTGCGCGGAGCAGGCGGCGGTCTTTCGGCAACCATCCCAGGAGGCCACGGATGGCTGTCCAAGCGACTGCGTATTCGCCGCAGGACGTCTGAATCCTTGCGCGCCCTGCGATCGCGGACGGGTGAAACTCGGCCTGTGCAAAGAGCGCCTCAGCCTCGTCGAACCGCCCCTGGCGACGCCGTAGTTCTCCCAGCAGCACCACCGCCTCGAGCCGGGAGGTACGGCACGTAGCCGAGAGCCGTGCGAGCACCCCAGTGAGCTCCGGATCAGCCTCAGGCCACGACCCCCCGTGCCGCCTGGACCGACGCATACTGATGCGGCACACGTTAAAGAGGGGGCAAGGTCACGTTCGGCGCAGATAGCATCGACACGGCGACACCAGTCTGCAGCCCGCGTCACGTCCCTGTTCTGGCTGCAGGTCGCGATGAGCCAACAGCAAACCTTCCCCACCCACATGGGTCCGCCACGTCGCCTGACGTCGCAGCAGCCACCGACGCGTCGAGCCGCGCCATGCCGCCTTCGACCTTTCCACGGCCAGCAGGTTCCCACGTGTCGGGTTCTACGAGAAGGGGGTGCGACGGAAGAGGGGCCGCGACAGGACCTTGACCTACCCCGGTGCCCGACAAAACTGAGCGCTCACAACCGTCGGCTCCTCGCGCATAGAGAAACTTCGCTCGATACCCCGCCGGTTCGCTTGCTTGGCGGTGGGCCAGCGTATATGCACGCGCTATGACGCACTGGGAGTTGTTACCAGCCTGTGCGGTCGTTCTCTGAAACTTTCGCAACGTCCGAACGTCGATCATCACCGTCGGACGTACCACGCGACCCTCCCCTGGAGGACGGTGCCAGCGTGACGTTGGGGGACGGTAGAGACCAGTTCAGGGGCGTCGTCCACGACTAGTCAGACGGCCTACGATCCGGCCAATGCCACCTCCGCCTCTAGCAGGTGAGCCAGCCCCTGTAGAGCGGCGACCCGGTGACGTGGCGCGGCGGCCACCGGTAAGGCGGCGGGCAAAACTCGATATCAGACTCACGGTTTCCTCCTGTTGATCGTTGTCTAGTGACCGTAGCCCCCCGAGCCGCCGTCGGCACCTTGAGAGTTCAAGAAGTATCGGCCGCCTCCCACACGAGTAAGTGGCCGTTCTCCCGCTCCTGAGGTGCTCTGGCGGGTGATGTTCGTGGTGTGTTGGGGGTCTTCAGGGTGCCCCTGCTATAGCTTGCCTACGACGTGAGCGAGCACAGGCGACATCTGGTCGTGTGGGCTGAACTCGACCATTTTGACCGCTTCCTCGACGACAATGGTGTGCCCGGAAGGCCAGAGGTAGATCTCGCCTGGGCCTACGCTCTCTTCGGTGCCGTCCTCGTAGTTCACGCGGATGCCGCCCTCGATAACGAATCCCCAATGCGGGCATTGACAATGATCCCGCTCCAGGCCTTCGAGCAAGGGGCAGAAGTCCAAGCCGGTCGGATACTGCATGTACGCGCTGGTCATCCCACCCCAGTCGGTCCCTCTGATCATCTCTCCGGTGGCTTCGTGGGCGATCGGGAGGTCTTCAACTCTGCTCTTCACATCTGTGTTTTCTCCTTTCGGCTTATGCAGCCGTCGTGGTGCCTTTGGGTCCTCAGCGAGACGCCTGGACTTCGGTGTTTGGGCTTGGGCAGCTAGTCAGTCCTCTCTTTTGTGAGGTGTGCTCTCGACCAGCGGATTCGGTGGCCGTTGCGCCAGGTATCGAGGAGGTCCCGATTGCCTGTCACTGTGATCGTGGAATGGTCGCTGCGGTTCCACAGCGTCAGGTACAGAGCAGACGCCGAACCGGTGATGGTCACGTCGCAGGGTCCCTCACCTCGGGTGGTGGTGACTCCCGTGACGTGCCACCGATCGTCTGTGTCGTTCGTGTGGACCACGATCCTGCCGGGACTGCCAATCGCGAACGTGCTCCCTCGGGTAGCGAAGGCGACGAGGAGCTCGTCGATTCCGTCGGCGGCGAACCCGGGCTCGAAGCTCGTCCCGGTATGGCCGGCGTGCTCGGCGTCAAAGCGGTGGACAGCGGTCTCGTGAGCCTGGCGTCGAGCCCACATCGCAAGCGGAGAAGATGCTGGCAGGAACGTCCGGCATCTCAGGTCGAGCGGAGCTGACGTGAGCTCACGAACCAAGTTGGCGTTTGTCTGGAGGTACCAATCGATCAACTCGTCGTCGCTGGGCCAGAAGAGCGCGAGATCCGGCCAGTAGGCCGATAACTCGCAGAGGTCCTTGACCCACATCTTCGCGGCCCGATTGGAAACCTGAGCAGCAGCGCAGAGATGGATTTCGGCGAGGTGGCGGACGAGGTCACGCATATCCCACCCTGGACAGGTGGCAATGACCGCATCGAGCTCGCTACGCCGAGCGGCGTCAGCGAAGAGGTGAGCTTCCTGCTCGATGGCGGTGACGTGTTGGGCGATCTCCATAATGTCCTCCCATCTCTACGGGTTGGCGGGAATCCACGGATGCTTGGGTTCTTCCACATGTACTGCAGACTGCAGTAACTTTGTACTGCAGTCTGCAGTACCGTCAAGGGTATGCCAACAAGCGCGACCACATCCTCATACGCAGTCCTTGCCCTCCTGGACCTCAAACCCTGGACCGGGTACGAACTCACACACCAAGCACAACGAAGCCTTCGCTACGCCTGGCCCAAATCGGAACGCCTCCTCTACTCCGAGCCCAAGAAGCTCGTCGACCTCGGATACGCCACCGTCCACCAAGAAGACAGCGGCCACCGAACCCGCAACGTGTACACGATCACCAAAGACGGCCGCCAAGCCCTTAACGAGTGGACCAGCACCCGAACCCAGCCGCCCCGTTTCGAGATCGAAGCCCTGTTAAGGCTCCTCTTCGCCGACCACGGCTCACGCGAGGACGTGCTCAGAGCCCTTGACGAATTCGAAGAAGACATTGAAGGTCACCACCAAGCCATTGCCCGCGCCATGGGTTCCTACCTCGACGGCGGCCACCCGTTCCCACAACGAACACACCTTTCAGTGCTCTTTGCCACCTTCCACATAGAAATGTTCAAGACCATCGAACGATGGATCGAGTTCGCGCGGGCCGAAATCGAAGAATGGCCAACCACCCAAGACCTCGGAATGACGCCACGGACCGAGACCCTTACCCGCCTCCTCGCCCAAAACCAATCGCCACTGACCCCAGAGACGAACCTGATAACACCTCAGGAAAAGTATCCATCGCGCCCCCCAAACTAGTGCGCAAGCGGGTGTTGGATGATCAGCGCGAGGGCCGCACCCTACCTGCGGAACGACCGCAAACAGGGCAAATCCCATTAATTCGACGCCTGCCGTGCTGCCCCGTTCAGTGGTGCCTGGGAAAGCCGCCACCGACCCGTTCCACAGCGTCGACGACACCGACATCCTCTTCGCCCTCAGATCTTTGGCCCGGCCTCGTTCGCTGCTCTACGGGGACCGCGTCAACCCCGGTCGGCTCCGGGAGCAGTGGCCGGCACGGCTCTGGCGTTGGTGTGCACCGCCACGCCAACGCCACCCTGCCTTAAATCGTCAAGAACCGGATGACCAATGACGAAGACACCCGCACCTACCGCGACACTGACGAGGCTAAAGGCTGGAGCAACAAGGCGATCTATCGAGCGCTCAGACGCGCCGTCGCCGAGCGCGACCGAACCTGGCTCACCGCCGCTATATCGGCGGCAGGCAGCAACCTCCAGGACGTGTCGTCAGCGGGCAGCGTCTGCGGACGCGTCATCCTGACGGTAAGCGGTCGCGAGAGTAAGAATTCTAGGTTCGTTGAATCGTCGCCTTCTATGCGGAGGTGGCGCGTAAGTCCACCAGCCGGACCGCGAGGTCGCTCACGGAGATGACCTCCAAGTCAGGCTCCGAGAAGTGTCCCGGATAGCGGCGCCCGTCGCGGTTGATCCAGGCGGTACGCAGCCCGGCCCGGTGCGCACCATCGATATCCCACGGATGAACGGCGACGAGCATCACCTCGTTTGCGGAGAGGCCGCTTACGTGCAGTGCATGGGCGTAGGCCGTCCTCGCCGGCTTCCATAGCTCGGCGTCTTCCACGGATAGTAGATGTTCGAATTCCGACCGGATCCCGCTGCGACCCAGCAGCGCATCCGCCACGGACGTGCTGCCGTTGCTGAGGGTCATCAAGCGCACCCCTAACCCTGCCAGATCGTGGATGCCTGGCACGACGTCGGCGTGGACCGGGAGCTCACCGAAGCCGGCCATGATGTGCTCAGCTCCAGTCTCAGGGTCGGCCACCTCCCCGGCCAGATGGTGCCGTAGAAGCTCTAGGGCGATGTCAGCGAAAGCGGGGTTGATGCCCACGGTGGTCAGCGCAAACCCGTCCCGCAGGAGCGAAGCGAACCAGGTGGCAGCCAGGTGCTCCGCAGCCCCGATGTCGGCGAACCGCTGGGCGAGCGGTGACATATCGGACAGGGTTTCGTTGACGTCGAACACGAGCGCCCTGGGCAAGATTCGGTCGCCCTTATACGGCTCACTCGCCGGGGCCATTCTGGTGCCGCTCACGAAACCTCCTCAGACTCGCGTACCTGTATGTCTGTTGACTCTACGGTGTCTCCTCGGGCCGGAGGGTTGCCGACGGCAGAGCAGCGTCACGCATCCCCGCTCTACTGCGGCACCGGCGCCGTTGGCGAAGGGCCGCGGCGACTGGCGCGGCGCCGGGTGAGTCCGGCACCAAGGACAACAAGGACCAACAGGACTCCGACCGCCACCCATACAGCCCACGGACGGGTCGTCCCGAAGGCACCGATCGCTGCATACGATAGCGTCCCCGGCAGCATGCCCAGCGCCGAGCCGATTACATAGTCGCGCAAGCCGACCCCGGTGACGCCGGCCCCGTAGTTGATAACCGTAAACGGCAGCACGGGCACGAGCCGCACGGTGAGCACCGCCAGGAACCCACGCTCATTCAATGTGGTGTCGACTTGGCGCAGCCGACCACGCAGAAGGGCATCGACGCTCTCCCGGCCCAACCACCGCGCCACCCCGAACGCTGCCAGCGCACCCAACATGGCTCCGAGCCAGGCCAGCGCGGCGCCGGCCAGGAACCCGAAGAGCGCCCCGGCACCCGCGGTCAAGACAGCCTTGGGAACGGGAAGCAAGGACCAGACGGCGTAGAAGCCGACGAACACGACGGGTGCCCACAACCCGGTTGCATCCACCCGCGCCTGCAGTTGTGCAACGTCGGGGCTGCCCACGATCCACGCTGTCGCTCCAGCCGTGAGGAGAACCACGACCAGTACCACCGTCCGGATCATCGAAAGCCGGGACGCGTCCCGCTTTGGATCAGCACCATCGGGTGCGGAGGTGGTCATCTTGACGTGTTTCTTTTCCGGGATTCGTCCGGCTAGGCCTCGACTTGCGAGCGGTTGCCGGACCACAGGGTGTGGAACGAGCCTTCGCGGTCGGTGCGCTTGTAGGTGTGCGCACCGAAGAAGTCTCGCTGGCCCTGGATGACCGCTGCCGGCAGACGCTCAGCTCGGAGCCCGTCGTAGTAACTCAGCGATGAGGCAAACACCGGGGTGGCTACACCATTCAGGGCAGCCTGCGAGACGACGCTGCGCCACGCGGGCAGACCCTTGTCCATCACGTCGGTGAAGAACGGGTCGGCCAGCAGCAACGGCAGATCGGGCTGACGCTCATAGGCCTCGGTGATGCGGTTCAAGAACACGGCTCGGATGATGCAGCCGCCCCGCCAGATCCGCGCCATCGCACCACGGTCGATGTTCCAGTCGTACCCTTGGCTGGCCGCGGCAATCTGGTCAAATCCCTGTGAGTAGGCCACCACCTTGGAGGCGTAGAGCGCCTGACGGACACCCTCAATGAAGGCGTCCCGGTCCTCGACCGCGAAGCTGCTGGCCTGAGCGGGCAACACTCCGACCGCCGCTTCACGCTGCGGCAACGAGCTGGACAAGGCCCGGGCGAACGTTGCCTCCGCGATGCCGGTGATCGGCACACCCAGGTCGAGGGCGTTCTGCACGGTCCAGCGGCCGGTGCCCTTCTGGCTGGCCTGATCGGCGATGACGTCGACCAGGGCCTTGCCGGTGTCGGCATCGACCTGAGCCAGCACCTCAGCGGTGATCTCGATCAGGAACGACCCAAGGTCGCCTTCGTTCCATTCGGCGAAGATCTTCCCGATCTCGGCCGGGGTCGCGTCCAAGCCCTGACGAAGCAGCTCGTACGCCTCAGCGATCAGCTGCATGTCGGCATACTCGATGCCGTTGTGGACCATCTTGACGAAGTGGCCGGCGCCGTCGGGCCCGACGTGGGTGCAGCACGGCACGCCATCGACGACCGCGGCGATGCTCTCGAGCAGCGGGCCCATGGATTCGTAAGACTTGGCCGGGCCGCCGGGCATGATCGACGGGCCTTTGAGCGCGCCTTCTTCGCCGCCAGAGATGCCGGCGCCGACAAACAGAATGCCGACCTCTTTGAGATCAGCCTCGCGGCGGCGGGTGTCCGGGAAGTGGGCGTTGCCACCGTCCACCAGGATGTCGCCCTCTTCGAGGTGCGGCAGCAAACTCTCGATGGTGGCGTCCGTGGGAGCACCAGCCTGGACCATCAGGACGATGCGTCGCGGGCGCTCAAGGCTGGCTACGAAGTCTTCGATCTGCGCCGACGGAACGAAGTTGCCGGTGTCACCGAACTCCTCCATCATCGCGTCCGTGCGGGCCGTGGTCCGGTTGTACAACGCCACGGCATGACCTCGGCTGGCGAAGTTGCGGGCGAGGTTGAGCCCCATGACAGCGAGGCCGACAACCCCAACCTGGGCCGAGGGAGTGGACTGCGAAGGGGAATCAGTCATCGGTGTTGCTCCTTGGGTGATCGGTGGTTGAGCCTGCATAGGAGCCTAGTGGGTCGTCGTGGGCGTGCCTTGAGAACGTTCAGGGCGGTGTGTTCGACTGATGTGCATGTTGATCTCGTGGCCTAAGCCCTCGTATGCCCTCACGCGCCGGGTCGTTCCGGCGCTGGCTGCGACGGTGCTCGCCCTCAGTGCCTGCGGCGGCGAGGCCGAGCCTGCTCCGGCTGCGGATGCCGCGTCGACCTCATCGGGTGATGGGAGTAGCGATGCCGCGGCCCAAGAGATGTTCCCGGACATCGTCGAAGTGGAGATGACCCGCGACGATGAGCAGACGGCGAGTTTCGATGTGACCGTGTCCTCGCCCTACGACTCACCGCAGCGGTATGCCGACGGTTGGCGTGTCCTCGACCAGGACGGCACCGTGCTGGGCGAGCACACGTTGGGCCACGACCACGCGAGCGAGCAGCCCTTCATTCGCACCCAGAGCGGCGTGACGATTCCTGATGGCACGACGGAGCTAACGATTGAAGGCCGTGACCAGGTCAGCGGATACGGCGGAGAGACGAAGACCATCCAGTGGTGAAAGCTCGGTTGCTGAGGTTCGGTGAGCCGCACCTTGTGACAGCAGCGAGTCCTGTGGCAGAGTGACCATCACAGTTTCATAGCAGTGCATCTCTACTTTCGTTCGTTTAGAGCCGCTCACGAGGTCGTTGGGGAAGACGTCCCTCGTCGATAGGAGGCTCAAATGTCCGTTGTCGTGCCGCGTGTCATGACCCGCGGGGTGGTGTTCATTCACTCCACCCCTACTGCGTTATGCCCACACATCGGTTGGGCTCTCGAAGGTGTCCTGGACACCCGAGTGGCGCTTGACTGGACCCCACAATCAGCCCAGCCGGGCGCCATGCGCACGGAGTTTTCGTGGACTGGTGAATCCGGCACGGGTGCCCATCTTGCCAGCGCGATGCGCGGTTGGGACGGCCTGCGATACGAGGTCGTCGAGGAAGCCAGCCGAGGATCCGACGGTTCGCGATGGACGCATACCCCGGCCCTGGGCATACATCACGCTCGGCTCTCAGCCAATGGCGACGTGATGGTGACCGAGGACCGGCTGCGCACCATCGTCGCTGAGTCCAGCGGTGTTGTCGCCGTGCTATCCGCTGAAGTCGACCGCACCCTGGGTGCCGCGTGGGACACCGAGCTAGAGCACTTTCGGTATGCCGGCGAGAACGCTCCGGTGAAGTGGCTTCACAAAGTCAGCTGATAGGCAGATCTGTCGCTGAGTGCCCTGTTCGTGCTGTCGATCCCCACTAGTCGTGACTGGGCGTCACATGTCCCGTGTGGTGCCACATGACAAGTCGGTCTGGGGCATGACAAATCAGGGGCCGGCAGGGCGGACGAGTTGCGCTAGTCGGACCTGGTCACGCTAGGTGCTGCGGCCCCGGGTTGCAGCATGGAGTTCGAGCATCCGGTCTGCTGATGCGGCCCAGGTGAATTTTGCAGCCTGAGCGCGGGCCTGCATACGTGCATCGGGGCGCCGCGCCAAATCCAGCACCGCATCTGCGCACGCCGCCGGGGTCGATTCGGCGACGATGCCGCCAGATCCGACAACTTCGCTCAGCGCCCCTTCGCGGGGGCAAACCGTCGGGACGCCGCACGCCATGGCCTCCAGGGCAGCAAGGCCAAAGGTCTCGACGGGCCCAGGGGCGATTGCGACGTCGGCACCAGTCATGGCATCTGCTAAGTCGCGACGATCGGTGATGTAGGGGTGGAAGGTCACCGGAAGCTCAGCGGCTTCACGCATCAGCACATCCCGCATCGGGCCGTGACCCAGCACGGTCATCTGCACATCGACGCCCCGACGGCGCAATTCGCACACGGTGGCGATCGACAGTCGGGGGTTCTTCTCCCGCGAAAGCCGCCCACAGTGGATGAGCCGCAGAGGGCGGCCATCTCGGGCCGCCGGCGCTCCGTGCGGCGCAAACGTCTCCAGATCAACGCCAAGGGGCACGACCTGAGCGTCTGCACCGATGCGAGCGAACTCCTCGGCAGCGAAGGCGCTGGGGCACGCGATGGTGTCGAAGTCGCGCGCCGACCGCCGGTTGATGGCATCGGCCAGGTCCTGAGCCCGGCGCAACGGCAGCGGACTCCGCGATGTCAGCACCCCGGTCACCACTTCATGGCTGATCATGATCGACCCCACCTGTGAAGCCTGGCGGGCCGCCCAAAGGCCGGTCCATCGCAACGTCGAACGGTCAGAGACTTCGATGGTGTCGGGACGGATGAAGCCCATCAGCTGCGACAGCCCGTAGCGGCTGAAGATCAACGAGTAGCCGGTGCCAGCAATCCGGCGAGCAGGCACCCGATAGACCACGCCTTGAGGCTCGTGAGTAACCGACTGATTGACCGAGTCCTCTGGGATGATCAGTGACACCCGGTGACCGCGCTCGACATACCCCTCGCCCCAATGGCGCAGCGCGGTCTTGATACCGCCGGAGGTGGGGCTGACGAAGTTGGCGATCCTCAGAATGTGCATAACACCACGCGTTTACAGCGGGATGTTGCCGTGACGACCTCGGCGCTGCGGCGCGTCCAGGATGGCTTGGGCCAATGCTGTGCGTGTCTTTTTGGGCTCGACAACCTCGTCGATGACGCCGATCTCGACCGCACGATCCAAACCACCGGTCAGTTTGGCGTGCTCGGCCGCGATCTCGTTCTCGACGCGCGCGCGATCCTGGTCTGGCACTTCGGCCAGCTTGCGGCGGTGCAAGATACGGATCGCCGCGACGTGTCCCATGACCGCAATTTCAGCGGTCGGCCACGCGAACACTCGAGAAGCGCCCAACGAGCGAGCGTTCATCGCGATGTATGCGCCGCCGTAGGTCTTGCGCGTCACCAGGGTCACGCGAGGCACGACGGCCTCGGCGAAGGCGTGCAGCAACTTGGCGCCGCGGCGCACCACGCCATCCCATTCCTGACCGACACCGGGCAGGTATCCGGGCACGTCTACCAACACGATGAGCGGCACCCCGAAGGCGTCACACATCCTTACGAACCGGGAGGCTTTTTCGGCGGAGATGGAGTCCAGGCAGCCTCCCAAACGCATCGGATTGTTGGCGATGACACCCACGGTGCGACCACCGAAGCGGCCGAGGGTCGTGACGATATTCGGGGCCCAACGCGGGAAAAGCTCGACGGTCTGGGCGTTCTTGTCCAGCACGTTGGTGATCAGCGGGTGCACGTCATACGCACGCTTGGCCGACTCCGGGAAGGTCGAGGCGAGGTCCTTGTCCTTGACCTTCTTGAGCACGAGCTCGCCCTGGTCGGCCAGCAGCGAGCACAGCAACCGGCCCTGCTCGAACGCGTCGTCGGTGGTCTCGGTGACCACGTGGACGACGCCGGAGCGGCGACCGTGCGGCTCGGGGCCACCGAGGCGCAGCGCGTCGACAGCCTCACCGGTCACGGAGCGGACCACGTCGGGGCCGGTCACGAAGACTCGACCGTCGGGGCCGAGCACGACCACATCGGTCAACGCCGGTCCGTATGCCGCACCACCAGCAGCCGCACCGAGGACTACGGAGATCTGGGGTACCACACCAGAGGCCCGGGTCATGATGGCGAAGACCTCGCCGACGGCGTGCAACGAGACGACACCCTCGGCAAGACGGGCACCACCGGAGTGCCACAGACCCACAACGGGCACCTGGTCGGCCAAAGCCCGCTCGTACGCGGCGACGATGACCTTGCAGCCATCGACGCCCATGGCGCCACCCTGAATGGTCGGGTCGGACGCAAAGGCCACCACAGGGGTGCCCTTGATCAGGCCGGTCGCGGCCAAGAAGCCAGAGTCGTCGATCTCGGTCAAGAACTCCGTCGTGCCGTCGTCGAAGAAGAAGGGCAGCCGCTGGGTGGGGTGTCGCGGGTCTTCGAGGCGGGGCAGTTTGGGCTTGGCGGCTTGGGAGGCCTGTGCTGAGGCTTCGCTGGGGGCATGTGAGGTCATCGGGCGCTCCGGAAGGTAAGGGCGACGTTCGCGCCGCCGAAGCCGAATGAGTTGTTTACGGCAGCAATGTCGCCTTCGGGCAGCGGCTGCGGGGTGTCTTTGACCACGAGCAGGTCGATCGCCGGGTCTTGATCGGTCAAGTTGATCGTCGGGGGGATCACGCGGTGGTGCAGGCTCAACACTGTCAAGACGGCCTCGAGGGCGCCCGCAGCACCGAGCAGGTGGCCGGTCATCGACTTGGTGGCGGTCACCGGGATGTGGTTGGCCCGCTCACCGAAGGCACGGTGGATAGCCCGAGTCTCGGCAACGTCGCCGACCGGGGTCGAAGTGGCGTGTGCGTTGATGTGCACGATGTCGTCCGTGGTCAGACCCGCGTCGGCGATCGACTCCAGCATGGCGCGGGCGGCACCTTCACCCTCGGGGTGACCTGCGGTGATGTGGTAGGCGTCCGACGACATTCCGACACCGGAGAGCTCGGCATAGATCGTCGCGCCGCGGGCCTTGGCGTGCTCTTCGCTCTCCAACACCATCACGGCGGCACCCTCGCCCATCACGAATCCGTCGCGGTTGGTGTCGTAGGGCCGTGAGGCGTGCTCGGGGTCATCGTTGCGCGTCGACAGAGCCTTCATCGCGGCAAAGGCGGCGACGGTGACCGGGTGGATGGCGGCTTCGGTGCCACCGGCGACCATCACGTCGGCGCGACCGTCGCGGATCATCTGCACCGCCAGGCCCATGCCTTCGGCGCCGCTGGCGCAGGCACTTACCGGGCAGTGGGCTCCGGCACGGGCACCGAGGTCAAGGGAGACCGCGGCGGCGGGGCCGTTGGGCATCAACATGGGCACTGCGAGCGGGAAGACACGGCGGGGGCCACGCTCGCGCAGGGTGTCCCACTGGTCCAGCAGTGTCCAGACGCCGCCAACGCCGGAGCCGATGGCCACGCCCAGTCGCTCGGAGTCGAAGTCATCGGGGGTGAGGCCGGAGTCGGCCCAGGCGTCGCGGGCGGCGATCAATGCGTACTGCCCGGCGGGGTCGTTGCGGCGAACCTCGACCTTGGTCAGCACGTCGGCAGCAGGGGTATGAAGCGTGGCAGCGAAGGTAACGGGGAGGTCGTACTCGGCGACCCAGTCGCGCTCAAGGCGGCGCACGCCGCTTCGCCCGGCCAGAATCGCGTCCCACGTGGCGTGCGCGGACGCGCCGACAGGAGTGGTGGCACCCAGTCCGGTGACGACTACTCGGCGCTCAGTGTTGGCGGGCATGTGCTGCTCCTCGGGTGGTTATCGCTCGCTGCGGGCGGATCATGTGGTTGAACGTTGTGCTTGATCGTGCGTTGGTTCCTGAGGGTGCGGTGGCGCGTGGAGCTGGTGCTGGTATGCCGTGCCGCCCACCCCGGGGAGGGGCGGCACGGCATACCAGCGCAGTGCGTCGGTCAGCCCTGGTTGTTGTTAATGAAGTTCACGGCGTCGCGGACGTGCGTGAGGTTCTTTACCTCTTCGTCCGGGATGCGCACGCCGAACTTGTCCTCGGCGTTGACGACGATGGTCATCATCGACAGGGAGTCGATATCGAGGTCCTCGGTGAAGGACTTGTCCATCTGTACGGCTTCGGTCTCGAGGCCGGTCTCTTCGTTGACGATCTCAGCCAGGCCCGCGAGGATGTCCTGTTCATTCATAGCCATTGGGTTGCTCCTTGTCTGTGGGCGATCAGTCTCGCCGGTGTGTGGGCTGACCCGGATACCCGCCGGGCCTCGGGAAATTTCAGGGAAGGACGACGACCTGTGCGGCGTAGGCCAATCCGGCGCCGAAACCGATCTCCAAAGCCAAACCGCCGCTGAGGCTGGGGTTTTCCTTCAAAACTCGGTGCATCGCCAGCGGCACCGAAGCCGCTGAGGTGTTGCCGGTGTCGACAATGTCTCGGGCTACTACGACGTGCTCGGGCAGTTTGAGTTCCTTGACCATCTGGTCGGTGATGCGCAGGTTGGCCTGGTGGGGCACGAAGGCGACGAGCTCGTCAGCGGTCACGCCAGCGGTCTCCAGCGTCTTCAGTGCGATGGGGGCCATCGAGTAGACGGCCCAGCGGAAGACGGCTTGGCCCTGCATACCGATCGAAGGCCAGTGAATTCCTTCTTCGCGCCCGGGGGCTTCCATCTCGTCGCGCAGGTCCGTCCACGGCACCCGCGACGCGATCTTGTCCCAGTTCTTGCCGTCCGAGCCCCAGACCGTCGGGCTGATGCCGGGGGAGTCCGAGGGACCAACGACTGCCGCTCCTGCACCGTCACCGAAGATAAACGCGCTGCCACGATCTTTCGGGTCGGTGAAGTCCGACAGTTTCTCGACGCCGACCACCAAGACGTGGCGGGCGCTGCCCGAGCGGATCATGTCGTTGGCTAGGGAGATGCCGTAGCAATAGCCAGCGCACGCAGCGGAGATATCGAAAGCCGCAGGCGCAGGTATGCCGAGTCGGTGGGCCAGCATCGGGGCTGCGGCTGGGGTCTGGTATGGGTGGGTCACGGTCGCCAAGAGGACGACGTCGATCTGGTCAGTGGTGACGCCAGCATTAGTCATGGCCTCGCGGCACGCCACCTCGGAGATGTCGATCACCGTCTCATCCGGTCGCGCGAAGTGGCGCGTGGCGATGCCGGACCGTTGCCGGATCCATTCGTCGCTGGAGTCGATGTGCTCGCAGATCTCGGCGTTGGTGACGACGCGCTCGGGCCGGTAGGCACCCATGCCGAGCACGCGGGCGTGCTGGACGGTGGGGCGGACGTTCAACGAGTGGGTGCTCATGAGTTATCCCCATGTGGGTGCAGGCGCAGCAGCGGCTGACCGGGGCCAACCGGATCGCCCGGCTCGACCAGCCATTCGATGACGTGACCACCATGCGGGGCTTTGACTTCGTGGGTCTCACGCAGCGTGGCCACGGTGGCGACCACGTTCCCTGGGTGCACGTCGGCGTCGGGGCCGACTAGCGGGGTGACCATGCCCTTCATGGGTGAGACTACGAGCCGCCAGGTCGGGGCGTCAGTGGGCTCTTGGCCGGCGCCGTGCTCGCGGATCATTCGGTGCGCGGCGTCAAGGTCGTCCGGCGTCTTCAGTGCGAGAGTTTCGACCCCGGGCATGGCGCGCTTGGCGAGACCGGCGAGCGTCCCGGCCGGAGGAATCTCGATCAGACCGGTGACCCCGAGGTCGACAAAGGTCTGCATACACAAGTCCCAGCGCACGGGGTTTTCGACCTGCTTGACCAATCGCGATAGCACCTCGCGGCCACTGGAGACAACGGCACCGTCGGCGTTGGAGACCAACGCTGTGCGGGGGTCGTGCACCGAGATGGCGCGGGAGTAGCCGCGCAGTTGCGTGACGGCTGGAGCCATGTGGTGGGTGTGGAACGCCCCGGCGACCTGCAGCGGAATGACCCGCGCCTTGGCCGGCGGATCGTCGCGCACGTTCTGGACCTGCTCGAGGGTGCCTGCCGCAACGACCTGGCCGGCGCCGTTCATATTGGCAGCAGTAAGGCCGTGGCGTTCGAGGACTGTGGCGACCTCATCGGGGTCGCCGCCGACGATGGCAGCCATCCCGGTGGCGGTGGCGGCGCTGGCAGCAGCCATGCCTTCGCCCCGGGCACGCACGAAGACCATGGCCTGCTCGGCACTCAGCACGCCAGCAGCGGATGCGGCAGTGATCTCGCCGACCGAGTGCCCACCGCCTGCGCCGACCATGCTGAAGCCGTCGGCGGGGTGCTCGAAGAGCGCGAGAAGCGAGATAAGGCCAGCCCCGACGATCAGAGGCTGGGCGACGGCCGTGTCCTTGATGGTGGCAGCGTCGGAGGTGGTGCCGTGCTCCACCAAGTTCCTACCGGCGACGGCACCGAGCCAATCCATCCGGTCGTGGAATCCAGGGAGTTCAAGCCACGGGGCGAGGAAGCCTGGAGTCTGTGAGCCCTGTCCGGGGGCAACGATTGCGAGCACGTGGCTAACTCTGCCTCGCGCAACACGCCTTTCTGCGTCAACGAAGCCCACGACATCTTGCGTTCACTTTTGGAGGGTTCCTACAACCGAAACTCAGAACATGAGTGCTATGGGAACCTTGCGCGTGGCGTCGAGGTCATCGATTCTCGCCATCTGTGTTGACGCGGTTGATCCGACAAACGCCCTACTGCTAAGGCGATTTGGGCGGTCCAGGCCTCTCGCGGGGACGACAGATCGAGATCTACGAGCTCTTCGATGCGACCCAAGCGGTAACGCACGGTGTTGGGGTGAATGAACAGCACTCGGCCGGTGGCTTCGATGCCGCCGCCGCACTCGAGGTAGGCGTGCGCCGTCTCTAGCAGCGACGAAGCACCGTCGCGAAGGGGCACGTAGACGCGGTCGACCAGGGCCCGACGGGCTGGAGCCTCGCCGAGGAGAGTGCGTTCGGCGAGCAGGTCGTCGGCTGCGACCGGCCGGGGAGCTTGGGCCCAGGCAGGTGCGGCGTCGGCCCCAGAGAGGGCGGCTCGCGCCGAGCGACCGGCGGCATACAAGTGCGGCACCTGGGGTCCGACCACGACAGCGTCGGGGCCGAAGTGGGGGGAGAGTTTGGCGGCATCGTCCAACGGATCGGTCGTGCGCCCGAGGACGCAGATGAGGCGCTGCCCCTGCACGGCGGTGAGGGCTTCGAGGCCGATGCGGTGCGCCGCTTCGCGCAGCGAACCGGCAATCCCAGCCGAGTCACCGGGCTCGGCGTGCGGCGGCGCAGATCCAACCAGGACGGCGACGTGGGTGATGTCAGACCAACCCAATTCGGTCACCCTGCTCCGGAAGGTCTCGTCGGCTTCGCCGCGCACGACGGCATGCACCACGAGTGACTCCAAGCGCGCATCCCAGGCGCCGCGCGACTCGGCTGCGGAGGCATAGATCTTGGCGGTGGCGAAGGCGACCTCGCGGGAGTAGCGCAACACCCCTTCCCGCAACGCGGCCTCGTCGCCGTCAACCGAGAGCAACGGAATGCTCTCCTCGACGGTGTCGACCGTCGTGCGGACGAGGTCGAGAGTTTGGCCGAGGGTGATCTTCTGGGCCAGTTCGCGCGGGGCGGTGCCGAAGATGTCGGCGGTGATGGTCTTGGGGTCTTCGCCGCTGCGATACCAGGCAAGGAACCCGCCGATTCCGGCTTGGGCGACGAGCGAGACCCACGAGCGGTCCTCGGCTGAGAGGTCCCGATACCAGGCAAGGTCGCGCTCCATGGCTCGGGTGGCCGCGGTGGCGACGGCCCCGGTATGCCGCGCCGAGACGTCGCGATGCTGCTCACTGGCCACTTAGCCACAGTAATCGCTCGTTGGCAGTAGCCATCGGTGGTGGTGGGATGAGGGCATGCATTCGCAGATCGACCAGCGCCCGCGCCCGATGGTGATCGCGCATCGGGGGGCGAGTGGCTACCGACCAGAGCACACGCTCGCTGCCTACGCCTTGGCCGCGTGGATGGGTGCTGACTGCATCGAGCCCGACCTCGTGGCCACACGCGACGGAGTGTTAGTCGCTCGCCACGAGAACGAGATCTCGGGCACCACCGATGTAGCGAGCCGCCCGGAGTTTGCGGACCTGCGGTTCACCAGGATCGTCGATGGCCGTGAGATGACCGGCTGGTTCGTCGAGGACTTCACATTGACTCAGTTGCGCACCCTGCGCGCGGTCGAACGGCTGCCTGAGTTGCGCCCCGACAACGCGCGCACCGACGGGGTATGGGGCATCGCCACCTTTGCCGAGATCCTCGCCCTAAGGGCGGCGATGAGCGAGGAATTGGGCCGCGAGATCGTGGTCTATCCCGAGTTAAAGCACCCAGCCCATTTGCGGGCGGCTGGATTGGCAACCGAGGAGATGATTGTTGAAGAGTTGGCGGCTTTCGGCCTGCTCGGACGCGACCAGCCGGTGTGGATTCAGTGCTTTGAGCCGCCGACGTTGACGCGACTGAGGCGCGACCTGGGGGTGGAGTCGCCGCTGTTGCACCTGATGGCTGCTGGTCAGCCGTGGTCTGAGGCCGACCTTCGTGCGTGGTCTGCCGATGCTGACGGCATAGGCCCCGACAAAGCCTCGGTGCTGACCTGGCCCGATGCGCCCTCGGGTCTCGTCGAAGCTGCACACGAGGCTGGCCTGTTCGTCCACCCGTACACGATGCGAGCGGAAAACTACTTCCTCCCGCCCAGCCTGCGCCGCGGTGATGGCCCCGCAGCGCATGGTGACCTGTGTGCTGAGATCACGGCATACCTTGCGGCGGGGGTCGACGGGTTCTTCACCGACCACACCGACGTCGGCGTCGCAGCCCGAAACGCGTTTAACGCCTGAAGCATCAACCGCGCTGTGCCGACTTTCTCCTACCGTGCCGACTTGCAACTCGGCACAGGACACGAAGGTCGGCACACGCCGGTCGGGCCAGGGCTAGGCGTCTCCGCCAGCGGTTCCGGAGGTGCCAGCGTTGACGTCGTCGATCTTGTACTTTTCGAACGCATCAGAGACCTTGTCGGGCTCGATTTCTCCACGGTCGGCCAACATCTGCAGCGCCTTGACCGCCATCGACGGCCCGTCGATGTGGAAGAACCGTCGAGCAGCCGCTCGGGTGTCGGAGAAACCGAAGCCATCGGCGCCGAGCGCAAAGAAGTCTTCAGGCACCCACGGCGAAATCTGGTGTTGCACCTGAGACATCCAGTCGCTGGTGGCGATGACCGGTCCTTCACCCTCGGACAGCTTGCGGGTGATGTACGGGAGCTTTCGGTCACCGGTGGTGCCGAAGGCTTCCTCGTCGCAGCGCATCGCCTCACGGCGCAGCTCGGTCCACGAGGTCACCGACCACACCTCAGCGCTGACGCCCCAGTCCTTGGCCAGCAGGTCCTGCGCGTTCAGCGCCCACGGCACGCCAACTCCCGAGGCCATCAGGCGCACCTTGGGTCCGTCGCCGCTGCCAGTGGAGACACGGTGCATCCCGGCGAGGATGCCCTCGACATCGACGTCGTCCGGCTCCGGTGGCTGCACCATCGGCTCGTTATAGACCGCGATGTTGAAGAGCACGTTCTCCGGCTCGTCGCCATACATCCGGCGCAATCCGTCCTGCATGATGTGCGCGATTTCGTAGCCATAGGCCGGGTCGTAGGAGATGACCGCAGGGTTGGTGGCAGCCAGCATCAGCGAGTGCCCGTCAGCGTGCTGCAGACCTTCACCGGTCAACGTGGTGCGACCGGCAGTGGCGCTGATCAAGAAGCCGCGGCTCATCTGGTCCGTTGCCGCCCAGAGGCCGTCACCGGTGCGCTGGAAGCCGAACATCGAATAGAACACGTAGAACGGCACCATCGGTATGCCGTGCGTGTCGTATGACGATCCGGCGGCGGTCAGGGCCGCGACGGAGCCGGCTTCGTTGATTCCCAGGTGCAGGATCTGCCCCGAGGTCGACTCCTTGTAGGCCAGCATCAGGTCGGCATCCACGGAGGTGTAGTTCTGCCCGTGGACGTTGTAGATCTTGGCCGTCGGGAAGAAACTGTCCATCCCGAAGGTGCGGGCCTCGTCGGGGATGATCGGCACGATGTGCTTGCCGAACTCCTTGTCGCGCATCAGCTCCTTGAAGATCCGGACGAACGCCATGGTCGTGGCGACCTGCTGCTTGCCCGAGCCCTTCTTGGCCACGTCGTACGTCTTGTCGCCCGGCAATGTGAGCTTCTCGCCAGCCCCGGGCTTACGGCCGGGGATGTAGCCACCGAGCTTCTTGCGGCGCTCCTGCATATAGGCGATCGCCTCGTTGTCCGCGCCCGGGTGGTAATACGGCGGTGCCCACGGGTCGGCATCGAGCTGCTCGTCGGTGATCGGGATCTTCAGGTTGTCGCGGAAGGCCTTGAGGTCATCGATCTTCATCTTCTTCATCTGGTGCGTCGAGTTGCGACCGGCGAAGTGTGAGCCGAGGCTGTAGCCCTTGATGGTGTGCGCCAGGATCACCGTCGGCTGGCCCGAGTGCTCTATGGCCGCCGCGTAGGCCGCATACACCTTGTTGTAGTCGTGGCCACCGCGCTTGAGCTTCCACCAGATGTCGGAGTCCGACCAGTCCTTGACCATCTCTTTGGTCTCGGGGCTGCGACCGAAGAACTCGTCGCGGATGTAACTACCGTCGTTCGCGCGGAAGGTCTGGAAGTCACCGTCGTTGGTCGTGTTCATCAGGTTCAGCAGCGCACCAGAGTCGTCGCCCTCGATCAGCGGGTCCCAACCGCGACCCCACAGCACCTTGATGACATTCCACCCGGCACCCCGGAAGTAGGCCTCCAGTTCCTGGACGATCTTGCCGTTGCCGCGCACCGGACCGTCGAGGCGCTGCAGGTTGCAGTTGATCACGAAGGTGAGGTTGTCGAGCTCGTCGTTGGCCGCCACCTGCAACAGGCCGCGCGACTCGGGCTCATCCATTTCGCCGTCGCCCAGGAACGCCCATACGTGTTGCTGGGACGTGTCCTTCAGGCCGCGGTTGTGAAGATACTTGTTGAACTGCGCCTGATGGATCGCGTTCATCGGGCCAAGGCCCATCGACACCGTCGGGAACTGCCAGAACTTCGGCAAACTGCGCGGGTGGGGGTATGACGGCAGGGCCCTGATCTCGCCGTCGACCGAGTGCGACTTCTCTTGGCGGAAGCCGTTGAGATCGTCTTCGTCGAGGCGGCCTTCGAGAAAGGCACGGGCGTAGACACCGGGGGAGGCGTGGCCCTGGAAGTAGATCTGGTCGCCGCCGCCTTCGTGGTCGCGGCCTTTCCAGAAGTGGTTGAAGCCCACCTCGTACAGCGTCGCCGCAGAGGCGTAACTGGAGATGTGGCCGCCGACGGATATGTCGGGGTGTTGAGCGCGATGGACCATGACCGCGGCGTTCCAACGGATCCAGCCGCGGTACTGCCGCTCCATGTCCTCGTCGCCGGGGAACTCGGGCTCGGCGGCAGGGCTGATGGTATTGATGTAGTCGGTCGTGGTCAGCGATGGGATGCCCACGTGGCTGTCTCGTGCCCGCTCCAGCATCTTGAGCATCAAGAAGCGTGCACGCCCACGGCCGCCGGCCTCGATCGCGCCGTCGAGCGAGGCAATCCACTCGGCGGTTTCGTCGGGGTCCGAGTCGGGGATCTGACTGGGCAGGCCATTCAGAATGGGACCGGCGTTCTTGGTGTCGCTCGACAAGGCAGGACCTCTCAGTTGCTGACCATTCAGGGAGGCTTCAGTCTGCCACGACCGCGGGATGGAGGCGCGGGGGAGGCCGGGGTATGTACCGGTGTGGATGAAGATAGACGTTGTGGGAGGGGGTGAGGTTCCACGCTGCGATCACCGATGCCGTTAGCCTTACCCACAAGCAACAACATCCCGTGGCGCAGAATGGCGCACAATATGCCGACGCGGGCAGCATCACATCTGTGATCCGTCGCACGACAGGCACACCGAAGAGCACTAACTCGCCAGCACGCAGGAGGATGAAGCACGTGGCAGGCAACGAGCACAGTTCTGTCGTCGAACCCGTCGACAAACTGGGATTCAACCCCGAACAGATCGTCATCGAATTTGGATACGACGGCGATGTCGATGAGGACTTTCGCAAAGCGGTCGAGGCTGCAGTGAAGTCGCCCATTGAAGACGAAGAATATGACGGGGTCGTCGACGCGGTCCTGTTGTGGTGGCGAGACGGCGAAGGTGATCTCACCGACGAGTTGGTTGACGCACTGACGATGCTCGAGGAGGGCGGATTCATCGTGCTGATCACGCCAGGACGTGGACGCAGCGACCGCGTCGAAGCGCACGACGTGCAAGAGGCGTGCACCACTTCGGGTCTTACCGCCAGCGGAGCCGTCCCCCTGAGCCCGGAATGGCACGCACAGCGTCTGGTAGGCCGAAAGTGAGCGACCCCGTCTTCGGCGCCAATAGTCCTGTTGCTGGGGACCCAGCACCCGACTTCACCTTAAGAGACCAATACGGCGCGGCCCACACCTTGTCTGACGTTGTCAAAGACAAGCGAGCGTTGCTGGTCTTCTTCCCGTTTGCCTTTTCGGGGATATGCACCGGCGAACTGCTGGAAATCCAGCTCAATATTGATCGCTTCGAAAACGACGATGTGCAGGTCTTCGGCATTTCCTGCGACGCATCCCCGGCGTTGAAATCGTGGGCTTCGATCGAGGGGTATCGATTCCCGCTACTTTCCGACTTTTGGCCGCACGGCGATGTCGCCAGCGGCTACGGTGTGTTCTTCGAAGAGGCCGGTATGGCGGTTCGAGGCACCTTCTTGATCGACTCGACGATGACCGTCACATGGTCGTTGGTGCATGGCCCCGGCGAGCAACGCGATGTCGGCGTTTTAAGCGATGCTGTTAAAGGTCTCGCGCGTTCGTCATAGGCGTCGCCACGTGATCGCACGCTGCGCCGTCGGACATTCGACGGCCCGGATGATGGCACACTGTGCATCGCTGCGATGTGCGCCGAGACGCATTTCGCTTCAGGGCCTGTAGCTCAGTTGGTAGAGCACCGCGTTTACACCGCGGTTGTCGTCGGTTCGAGCCCGGCCGGGCCCACGTGCAAGACCCACCCTCAGGCGTCCCGCTTCAGCAGGTTGTCGCCGCCCTAGAGCGGCTGTATCCACTGAAGACGGCGCAGTCGTGGGACCAGGTGGGGCTGGTTACAGGCGATGTCGAGCAACCTATTCACCGCGTGCTGGTCGCGGTCGACCCCACGTCCGAGGTCCTCGACGAAGCCCAGAGCACTGGCACCGACCTGATCATCACGCACCACCCATTGTTGTTGCGGGGGATTCACTCCGTCGCGCCGTCCACGGCCAAGGGCAGTGCGATTCACACGCTGCTGCTGGGCGACATTGCGTTGTATTGCGCACACACGAACGCTGACGTGGCACCGTTCGGGGTGGGCGCGGCGCTTGCGGCTGCCGCCGGACTGGGTGCGACCGAGCCGTTGACCATCGCGGAAGGCCACGAGTTGGGCCGCGTGGGAGACCTTCCAGAGCCCGTGTCGTTGCGTGATTTCGCTGAGCGGCTAGGCCAAGCGCTACCACCCACTTCACCGGGTATGCGGATCGCCGGACCCCCGGACGCGACCGTGCAGCGAGTAGCGGTGCTGGGCGGTGCCGGCGACAGTGAGTTTGCTGCCGTGGTGGCCAGCGGTGCCGACGTCTACGTCACGGCCGACCTGCGGCATCACCCGGCCAGCGAGGCCCGGGAGCAGGCTGCACTTACCGGTGGGACGCCATACCTGATTGATGCCGGGCACTGGGCCAGCGAGGCCGTCTGGCTCCCGATGCTCGCCGAGCAGTTGCGGCTGGGTCTGGGGGAGGCGGCGGATAGGTTGGACATCGACATCTCGACCGTGTGCACCGACCCCTGGGATTTTGTGGTCAGCACCGGCCCCGAGTCAACCGCAACCTCCCCGAGCCCTCGGGGATAGGAGAGAACGAGAGTGATCCAGTGAAGGCTGACCCGTTCAAACAGCGTTACCTGTTGGAGTTGCAGGCGTTGGACACCACGCTGGCGCAACTGGACCATCGTCAGGCCACGTTGCCTGAGCACGCACGGCTCGTGGAATTGGGCGGCCAGTTGGACGAGGCCCAGTCGGCGCTCGTTCGAGCCTCGACCGCTATGGACGACGTGCAGCGCGAGCTCCGCAAGGCCGATGCTGATGTGCAGGTCGTGCGCGACCGCGTGGCGCGCGACCAGGGGCGACTCGATGTCGGGGTGGGCACGGCCAAGGACCTTCAGGCCGTCCAACACGAGTTGGAATCTCTGGCGCGTCGCCAAGCAACCTTGGAAGACGAAGAGCTCGAGGTCATGGAGCGCGCCGAGAGCGCGGAGAACGCCACGACCGCAGCGCAGCAACAGGTCGACGACGCAACCGTGGAGATCCAGACCGTCACGGCTCAGCGTGACGACAAGGTCGCCGACATCGGGCACGACCGCGACAAGGTGGCCGCGAATCGCGAAGGACTTGTCGACCAGGTAGGCGCCGAGCTGATTGCCCTCTACGACAAGATCCGTGCCCGCAGCGGCATTGGAGCCGCGCCGTTGAAGGCTCGCCGGTGCGGCGGCTGCAACATGGAACTGCACAACACCGACCTCAGCCGCATTCGCGAGGCGGCATCGAACGAGGTGCTGCGCTGCGAGGAGTGCGGCCGGATCTTGGTGGTCACCGAAGAATCGGGCCTCTGAGTATGCCGCGCAGCCTCCTCATCGAGGCCGACGGTGGATCGCGTGGCAACCCGGGGATAGCCGGATACGGAGCGGTCGTCATCGAAGGCCACACGGGCAGGGTTTTGGCGCAACGAGCCGCGCCTTTGGGCAAGGAGTCCAACAACGTCGCTGAATACTCCGGCCTGATCGCGGGCCTGCAGGCCGTCCTTGACTTGGACTTGGCGGCTGACGCCTCGATCAACGCTCGAATGGACTCCAAGTTGGTGGTGGAGCAGATGGCGGGCCGCTGGAAGATCAAGCACGTGGACATGCGGCGTCTCGCGATCGAGGCTCGCGACTTGGTGCGCCAGATCGAATGGGCCGGCGGCTCCGTGGACTACACATGGATCCCTCGGGAGCTCAATGCGGTAGCCGATGCCCTGTCGAACAAGGGCATGGACGGCGAGCACATCCGGATTGACAGTGTTGACGATGCTCCCGCCGTCAAGCCGGCCACACCCCCCAGCGAGGGCGCTAAGAGGAATGCAGCGGACACTAACCCCGCGAAGCCTGCGCCGGCGGCCGCCAAAGCAACAACGCCAACGCTCGGTCGAGCACCCGCGTTCGGTGACGCGCGCACCCCTGATCCGGTGGTTGCCAGCGCCTTCGCCGGTCACCCTCCGACCCTGACCGATCCCGTGCGGATCGTGTTGGTGCGTCACGGGGTCACCGACTTCACCCTTGCGAGCAAGCTGGATGGACGCGGCGGTGCCGACCCTGGTTTGCACGATCTGGGGTTAGCTCAAGCCGCTGCTGCCGCCCAGGCCGTCAAAGAGTTCGTGGCCGGTCACGGCGACGGGCCGGTCAGCGTCGTCACATCCTCGCTGAGCCGGGCAATGCAAACCGGAGGCGCGATTGGCGAGACTCTGGGCGTCACCCCGAGCGTGGACAACGACTGGGACGAGCAAAACTTCGGCGACTGGGACGGACGCGTGCTGCGCGATCTGGCGAAGACGGCATACGACGACCTGTTGTTGCTGCGGGCCGACGCGGACTATGCGCGACCCGGTGGAGAAACCCACAATCAACTCGCCGCACGCGTCGGCGACGCCTGGGGTAGAGCCATCAAGATGGGAGGCACCGTCGTGATCGCCAGCCACCGCAAGCCGCTGATGTGCGTGCTGTCCCACGTGCTGGGCATCGACCACGAGCGCGTCTGGTCGATTGCCACTGCGCCGTGCTCGCTGACCTCGATCGAGGTCTGGCCCGACGGTGGCGTCTCGGTGGCGTTCATCAACGACACCCATCACCTGTCGCATCTGTCGTGAGCCAAGGCAACGAGCAGTTCAGCCCGATTGTCGAGGTCGACGTCAATATTGACGAAGCACTGGCCGCGAACCGCGACAGTTGGGATGACCGGGCCCTAGTCCACGCCGACAGCCGGGTCTACAACCTCGATGCCCTGACCAAGGACCCCGCTGGCATCTCGTCTGTCGTCGCCGCTGATCTTCCGGTCTTAGAAGCCCATCTGCCAACTGGATCGCTGGACGGGCTGGATGTCGTGCACCTGCAGTGTCACATCGGCACGGACACGCTGTCCCTGTCGCGGTCCGGTGGCCGGCTCACCGGGGTCGACTTCTCCCGCGCCAGTCTTGGCATCGCCGGCGACCTGGCGGCCTCCGCCGGGCACGACATCCGGTATGTCGAGAGTGACGTCCTTCGCTGCGCGCAGGTGGTGGGTGAAGACTTCGAAGTGGTCTACACCTCGATCGGTACCATCTGTTGGCTGCCCGACCTGGACCGATGGGCCGCTACCATTGCGCAGCTCCTCCGCCCGGGCGGCATCTTCTACTTCCGCGACTGCCACCCGACGCTGGCGAGCCTGGACGACATGGGCGAGACCCCATTCACCGTCCGCACCCGATACTTCGGCGATGGCCGCACCCAGAGTTGCGAGAACTACGGGACCTACACCGACGGCGATCAGTCGCTGATTCGGCATACCCGCAACTATGAGTGGCCCCACCCCATCTCGCAGACGGTGCAAGCCCTCCTCAATGCTGGTTTGCGCCTGCGCTTCATGGCCGAGGGCCGGACGCTCCCGTGGCAGGCGTTGCCGCAGATGGTGGCGGACGGCGAAGACTTTGTGCTCCCCCCTCCCTGGGATGCCCGTATCCCGTTGACCTACACCCTGATCGCCAGCAAGGACTGATTGCATGCGCTACGCAGAATCCATCATTGACATCGTCGGGAACACCCCGTTGGTGAAGCTGAACCACGTCACCGAAGGCATCACCGCAACGGTGCTGGCTAAGGTCGAGTACCTCAACCCAGGCGGCTCGATCAAAGACCGGATCGCCACCAAGATGATCGACGCTGCTGAGGAGCAGGGACTGCTCAAGCCTGGAGGCACCATCGTGGAGCCCACCAGCGGCAACACGGGCGTGGGCCTGGCGATGGTGGCGCAGCAGCGTGGGTACAAGTGCATTTTCGTCTGCCCCGACAAGGTGGGTCTGGACAAGCGCAACGTGCTGCGTGCCTACGGTGCCGAGGTTGTCGTCACGCCGACCTCGGTGCCGCCGGATCATCCCGACTCGTACTACAGCGTCAGCGACCGATTGGCCGCGGAGACTCCCGGTGGCTACAAGCCCAACCAGTACGAAAACCAGAATGGCCCGCTGAGTCACTACGAGACCACGGGGCCAGAGATCTGGGCCGACACCGAGGGCAAGATCACCCACCTGGTCGCTGGCGTGGGGACGGGCGGGACCATCTCGGGCACCGGGCGGTACCTCAAAGAAATCAGCGACACCGGGGTCACCGGCCCTTCGGTGCGCGTGATCGGGGCTGACCCCGAGGGCTCGGTGTATTCCGGCGGCACGGGGCGCCCGTACCTGGTCGAGGGCGTCGGCGAAGACATCTGGCCGGGTGCCTACGACCCCTCGGTCCCGGACGAAATCATCGCCGTCTCTGACACCGATGCGTTTGCGATGACGCGCAGACTGGCCCGCGAGGAAGGTCTCCTGGTGGGCGGCTCATGTGGAATGGCCGTAGTGGCCGCCCTGCAGACCGCGCGGGAGCTAGGCCCTGACGACGTGGTCGTGGTGATCCTTCCCGACAGTGGACGTGGCTATCTAGCCAAAATCTTCAACGACGCATGGATGCGCAGTTACGGGTTCCTCGCCGACGAGAACGAAGCCAGCGTGCGCGATGTGGTCAGCCGCAAGAATGGTCACGTGCCGGCCTTGGTGCACGCTCACCCGACCGATACGGTGCGCGACGCCATCTCGCTGATGTCGGAGTTCGGTATTTCCCAACTCGTGGTGCTCGGTGCTGAGCCGCCCGTGGTGATGGGCGAAGTGGTCGGGGCCGTCAACGAGAAAGAGGTCCTCGACGCGGTCTTCCGTGGGGACGTCGTGATGAGCGACCCCATCTCTAAAGTGACCGGCGAGCGGATGCCACTGATCGGTGCGGGCGACTCCGTGCACGCTGCTCGGGAAGCATTCGCCGACTGCGATGCGTTGTTGGTGACGCAGGACGGCAAGCCCCTTGCTGTCCTGACCCGTCCTGACCTGCTGACCTTCCTATCGGAGTGACTCCCTGATGACCGGATTTGCCACGCGCGCCATCCACGCCGGACAAGCCTTTGACCCCACGACCGGCGCAGTGATTCCGCCGGTCTATCAGACGTCCACCTTTGTGCAGACGCACGTCGGCGGGCTCCGCAACGGTTACGAGTACACCCGCGGCACTAACCCGACTCGCGATGCGCTGCAAGAGTTGATCGCAGACCTCGAGGGCGGCACCCACGGGTTGTCGTTTGCTTCTGGTTTGGCGGCCGAGGACGCGGTGCTACGCGGCCTGCTTCGCCCCGGCGACCACGTGCTGATGGGCAACGATGTGTATGGCGGCACACACCGACTGGCCAATCAGATCCTGGCTGCGTGGGGTGTGCAGTTGAGCACCGTAAACATGAGCGACGTTGACGCGGTGCGCGGCGGCATACGGCCCGAAACGCGGATGCTGTGGGTGGAGACGCCGAGCAACCCGATGATGAAGATCACCGACATCGAAAAAGTCACGGCGCTCGGCCACGAGCACGACTGCGTGGTCGTGGTCGACAACACTTTTGCCACACCCGCTCTGCAGCAGCCGCTGTCCTTGGGGGCCGACGTGGTCGTGCACTCGGCCACCAAATACCTCGGTGGGCACTCAGACGTGCTGGGCGGTTTAGTGGCCACCAGTGACGACCGGATCGCCGAGCAGGTGGGCTTCATCCAGTATGCCGCCGGTGCAGTTTCCGCCCCTTGGGAAGTGTTCCTCACGATCCGGGGGATCAAGACGCTGGCGATCAGGATGGCGCAGCACTCGAAGAACGCAGAAGCCATATCCCAGTCGCTGGTCGGGCATCCGGCCATTGAGACCGTCTACTACCCTGGTTTGAGCGATCACCCGGGGCACGACGTGGCGGCCAAGCAGATGAAGCGCTTCAGCGGAATGGTGTCGTTCGGGCTGCTCGGCGGTGCTGCCGCAGCGCATAAATTTGCCGAATCGACGTCGGTGTTCCAGTTGGCCGAGTCCCTCGGCGGGGTCGAGTCGTTAGTGAACTACCCCGCGCAGATGACCCACGCGTCGGTGCGTGGCACCGAGCTCGAAGTTCCCGACAACATCATCCGGCTTTCGGTGGGCATCGAAGACACCGACGACCTTGTCGCCGACGTTCACTCCGCTCTGGAGAAGGTTTCCGTCGGGTCCTAGCCTGCGGGCCTACGGATCCAGCGCTCTAGCGCTCTAGCGCCACGACCGTTTGCCCGAGAATGAGGAACCGGGGGACGTACGCTATTCTGTACGCGAGAGAGGGAGCTGCTGATGCGCACTATGACCTATACGGAGTCGCGAGCTAGGTACGCCGAGGTGCTTAACGCGGTCGTGGACGACAGAGAAGAGGTCGTGATCACGCGCGCCGGCCACGATCCCGTAGTGATGGTTTCTTTGGATGACTACGAGTCGCTGAAGGAAACGGCTTACCTTCTTCGGAGCCCCGCCAACGCCCGGAGGCTCATGGCCTCGATCGAGCGGCTTGAGCGCGGTGAAGGTGTCAGGCAAGACCTCGTCGAGTGATCCTGGCTTGGGATGAGTCGGCGTGGGATGACTACCTCTACTGGCAAACCCAAGATCGCAAGGTGCTTAAGCGGATCAACCTTCTCCTCCGCGACGTGCAGCGGGGCGAAAACGTAGGGTTGGGCAAACCTGAGCCACTCAAGTATGGCTTTCACGGGTACTGGTCGCGTCGTATCACCGACGAGCATCGGCTCGTCTACAAGATTTCGGATGACAAAGTCAAAGTTGCGGCATGCCGGTACCACTACGAATAGTTCGATGCTCCTCCGAGTGATAATCCGGCGGGGGATACGGCACCGAATCCATCTTAAGTAAGCATGAGTCCAACGGCCTCTACGCCATCGGAGATTCGCCAGTGCCAAGCCATCGGAGGCCGAGTTCATGGTTGCTAGGCGTCGGCGCAAGCCTGGTCCGAGTTGGATGCGCAGCCCGACAGGGCGCCGGACATCTGGATCACCGATCCCCCCGTGTGGGAGCAGACTGCGGCAGATGGGTTTGGATGTGCAGGTCAGCTCGGTGCTGGCAACATCACCGGTGGTGCTCGCAGCACCCTAAGCCTTTGGTGATGGCCTGCTGACGTCGAATGACCTCTCGCCTAACGCGTCGTGGGGCCAACTGTTGGCGCTGTCACGCGTGCCGTCACGATGGCTAATCCCACGAGCGAGCAGGCGTCTTTGGCGATGCTGGCCACGGTGAGCGGGCGGTACGTCCAGGCGGACAAGGCCGAGGAGCTGCCTGAGATTTTGGTGGGACTGATCTCGGCCCGCGCGAACGAATGGTCCTCCCCGTGTCCGAGCTACCGCCCGCGAGCCGATAGCACCCACGGACTTCGGGGTGACGTCGGCTCGTTGAGCGTCACCTCAAACCTGTCTTCGAGTATGCCGATCAGCGCGTATGGGGACGCCGGATCGGCAGCGTTCTCACAGAGGGCGCGGGCCACGAGTCCACGGGTGTACTTGGCCATATGAGTGGCCCCAGGAATGCGTACCTGCACCCAGCGCCGTGCGGCCGGTGACCCGGGCGGGGGAGTCCAGGCTGCGGCATACGTGCTGGATCGGGTGTCGATGATCAGCCCCTTTACCGTGACTGACTCCATCGCTTCGGACAGCGGCGCCCGCCAGTGACCGGCTAGCGGGCCGACCCCAGGCAGGTTGACGCCCATCGAGAGCCGATACGGCGGCACCCGGTCGCTCAGCCGCAAGGCCCCGAACAGGGCAGAGATGACGACGATCCGACGGTTGGCGCGGCGTCGAGCGGCAGGATCGAGCCCCGGCAGGTCTAGCGCGTCGTAGAGCACCCCGGTGTAGAGATCGCTGGCCCGCAACGTGGGCGCCGAATCCAGGCGGCTATTGCGTGCGATCTCGGCGGTCAGATTCGGTGACACGCCGAGTCGCCGTGGCGCATCCGGCCGGGCACTGACGGCTCCGAGGGCCTCAATAACTGCCTGACGCGAAGGCAAGAGGCTCGGTGAAGACAGGGAGGTCACGTCGAGACTGCCGCCACGAGCGCGGGTCGCCTTTGTCTCCGACGGTGGAAGAAGGATCAGCACCCGAGGGAGCCTAATGCTGGTGCAGCCTAGACCTCGCGCAACTGACCGGTCCTGACGTCATACACAAAACCGCGCACGGAATCCTTGAGCGGGATGGACGGGTCGGCCTGGATGCGGGCGATGTTCTGGCGCACGTCCGCGTCAAGGTCGGTGAACGACTCGGCCGCCCAGGCAGGCTTGACGCCGGTCTCGGCGGCGATGGACTGGCGGAACTCGTCGTCGGTGAAGGTCAACATGCCACAGTCGGTGTGGTGGATCAGCACGATTTCGGTGGTCCCGAGCAGGCGCTGGCTGATCGCTAAGGACCGCAGTTCATCGGCGGTCACGATGCCGCCCGCGTTGCGGATGACGTGTGCGTCACCCTCGGCCAAGCCCAGCAATCCATAGACGTTCAGACGGGCGTCCATGCAGGCCAGGATGGCGATCTGCTTGGCCGGCGGCAGCGGAAGGTCGCCTTTGTCAAAGGAATCGGCATACGCCTTGGCGTTAGTGAGGAGTTCGTCGGTGACGGACATCGTGGGCCTTTCGTCGGTATGCAGAACGGGCCAAGCGACCCACTACACGTAACCCTAGGCAAGGCGCTGAGATTCCGCGGCCCTACAGTACGAACCATGGCTGAACTCCCGACCCGACTGCGCACGTCACTGGACTCTGACGCTGCCGACCACCTCGAGAAGGCGTTCGAGGCCATCCGCGATGAGTTCGAGGTGCGGCAGGGATTCAGCGAGGACGTGCTCGCTGAAGCGACTGCGGCGGTGGCCGATCCAGACCTGCCGCAGCGCGACGAAACGTACATCGAGTTCATCACCATTGACCCTCCCGGCTCCATGGACCTCGATCAGGCCCTGCAGATCGAGCGCATAAACGAGGGCGATGCTCGTTTCCGGGTGCGTTACGCCATCGCCGATGTGCCCGCTTTCGTTGCCGCAGGGGGAGTCGTCGACGAAGAGGTCCGGCTACGCGGTCAGACCATCTACTGCCCGGACACCCGGGTGCCGCTGCACCCGATGGTGATCAGCGAAGAGGCAGCGAGCCTGCTGCCTGATGCGACCCGGCCCGCATACGTCTGGGACATCGAGCTCGGCGAAGACGGGCGACGCGTGGGCGCCTCGCTCTATCGGGCGATGGTCCGCAGTCGGCGCCGCTACACCTACGCCGAGGTCCAGGCGCAGGTGGACGACGGCTCGGCGGAGGAAAGCCTCATGCTGCTGCGCGACGTCGGCCGGCTTCGAGTGACTAGGGAGTCGGTGCGCGGTGGCGCTAGCCTGCCGATGCCTGAGCAGGAGGTCGATATCGAGGACGGTCAATATGTCGTCGTGTTCCGCCCCGTGCTCGAAGCTGAAGAGTGGAACGCGCAAATTTCGCTGCTGACCGGGATGGTTGCCGCCGCGATGATGCTCGACGGAGGGGTCGGCATCCTGCGCACCATGCCTGCGGCTGACGACCGGGCGATCACGCGTTTCCGTCGTCAGGCGACCGTCTTGGGGGTGCCGTGGCCCAAGGAACTGTCGTATGGCGAGTTCTTGCGCACCCTGGATCGCACCGATTCGGTGCATCTCGCCGTCATTCACAGCGCGACGGCCCTGTTTCGGGGCGCCGGTTACACGCCGTTCAACGGTGAGATCCCCAAAGACACCATCCAGTCGGCCATTGCTGCCCCATACGCACACGTGACGGCGCCGCTGCGCCGATTGGTGGACCGCTTCGGATTGGCCATTTGTGCCGCGCTGAGCGCCGGAGAGGCGGCACCTACGTGGGCTGTCGAGGCACTGGATGACTTGCCGCAGCGGATGGACACGAGCGGGCGCGTCGCCCGCAGCGTGGAAAGAGCCAGCCTGGACGCGGTCGAAGCCACCGTCCTCGACACCCGCCTGGGCGAGGTTTTCGAGGCCGTGGTCGTGGACGAAACGAGCGGCGGCAACCCCGTCATCCAGATCAAGAACCCTGCTATCACTTCCTACGCCGAAGGATCCGCCGAGCTCGGGAGCACCGTCACCGTGGAGCTTGTGGCGGTCGACGTGGCCAAGCGCAGCATCTCGTTTGTGGTGCGCAACGAGTAGGGCCGCCCTGGGGGAGGACGGCGCTACTCGACCCACGAGCGACGGTCAGGTCACAAGTTGCGGGTGCTGTTGTAGAGCGACCACGCCGAGTCGTCGAAGTACGGCGAGAGCATGATGGTCGGGCCGACGATCCGGTTGATGCGCGAATTCACGCCGTTGAGGTAGCCCGTGCCGGAGGTCCAGTCGTATCGCTGGAACCAGCCGCCGCCACTGGATCCGCGGGTCATGGTGCAGGGGATCTTCAGCGTGTGGCTCCAGGTGAACCAGACGTTCCACTCCGGGCTGGTGGTGCCCGAGCAACGTCGCAAGATCTGACCGTTGAAGGGTGCCTCGGCCGGGTAGCCGTAGGCGACTTCGAAGTTAGTCTTGCCCTTGTTGACGGTGAAGCCCTGACCGCCGACTCGGCTGACGATGTGTTGGCCGTTGCGGGTGTTCATGATCGCCACGCCCATGTCTTCGTCGAAGTCGTTGATCCAGTCATTCTTGGACCACAACTGCCGGGCGCTCCACAAGCCGTCGGAGCTCAGGCCGTTGGCGTAGTCAGGGGCGAAAGTCCAGTTGGTGGCCCAGGAGCTATCTTCGCCGCCGTGGACGCAGTGCCAGCCGTCCAAACGGTGTCGAGGCCTTCGGAGTTGACGACGGAGGCCGAGCAGACGAAGTTGCCTTCACCAGGCTTGGTGAAGAACACCTTGCCCGAGCGGCGTTCTACCGCCCGAGGGTAGACGGTCTTAAGGATCGTCTTCAGGTCAAGGCTCATCGGTGCTGGGCTCGTGCGGGCCGTTGAACCCGTCACGTTGTTGCCTCTCTTGACGCGGCCGTCGCGGGTGAACTCCGGGGCAGCGAAGCCCTTGACACTGCGCTCGCGTCCTTCTTGCTTGGCCTGCTCCTCGTCGGGCTTGCCGCTCTCGATGAGCTGCTTCTGCTCCTCTTCGAAGCGCTCCATAGCCTTTTGGTATGCCGGGTCGGCCGCTGCGGCTTGGCTGACTTCATCCGTTCGGGCGTCCAGTAGGCCTCCAGTGACTCCTGGTCGGTGGCCTTGGGGCCGGCTGCTTCGCGCCCTGCCTCTTTGGCCTCTTTAGTCAGAAGGGCCTTTTCACCGGCTTCGCCTTCGCGCAGTTCGTCGCCGTCATCTGTGGCAGCACGCACCGTGGAGGTCAGAGTCGTGCCCGCCGGTGCAAAGCCAGCCGATGCGATCACCGAGACCGACGGCGTGACGGCCGGAGTCGGCATACTTGCGGCTGCGGGGAGTGCCATGGCGATCGCGGCGATCAGGCCGACTCCTCCGCCGAGCGTGTGTCGTGTCTTCATCGTCTCTGTCCTTGCGTCGAGATGGCGCCTGGTGCGACCACCGTGCCTATCCAGAGGGGTGCGGTTGGCCCGGTGATACCGCCAAGATGCGCCAGGCTCCGGGCTTCTGCGACAGCGGGGGCGGTCTGGCTCGCCTCCAGAAAGGGCGGGTGAATGGTGATCGAGGCGGTAAGGTCACCGACGTGGATGAGTCGGCTAGGCGGCCGCGTCGAGGATTGCCCTGAAGGGAAATCACTCGCCGAGGAACGTCCGGGCTCCACAGGGCAAGGTGGTGGCTAACGCCCACCCGGGGCGACCCGCGGGACAGTGCCACAGAAAAGAGACCGCCACCGGGCAACCGGTGGTAAGGGTGAAACGGTGGTGTAAGAGACCACCAGCACGCCAGGTGACTGGCGTGGCTTGGTAAACCCCACCTGGAGCAAGACCAGACAGCACACGTTTGAGGGCGGCCCGCCCGAGTGTGCGGGTAGGTCGCTAGAGGTGCCTGGCAACAGTCACCCGAGATGGATGGCCGCCCACGTTGCAACGCCAGTAATGGTGCGACGTCGACAGGACCCGGCGTATCGGCTGACTCATCCACACCACCCATGTTGACCTGCGCTGATGCTCTCAACCGCCCCGCCCGGTCCGCAATGAGTCCGCAGGAATTCCGAGAACAGCGTCCACGGCGTCGCGGGTCCGGTCCTCGCTGTCAGGCCATAGGTGGCTGTACGTGTCGAGCGTTTCCGCCGCTGTGGCGTGACCGAGCCGAGACTGCACCACCTTGACCGATTCACCGTGACGTATCAGCAAAGACGCATAGAAGTGCCTCAAGGAGTGCATAGTCACCTTGTTATCGGTGCCCGAGGACGCTGGCGCCGAAGGGCAAGCACAACCCGGACCGGGTCGCGGGTCTGCGCAGCTGATAGGTCCGGGGAGGTGGCGGTAGGTGCCTATGAGCTCTTCAACTTCACCGAGCTGCTGGGCAAACTGGCGATGGAGAAGATGCTCGGCGGCCTGTCCACCCGCCGGTATGCCGCATCGACCGGCCGCCCCGCGACGTCCAGCAGGCCCTCGGTGCTCATCGGCACGGCTCCGCCGGGTTCCTCCTCTGCGGGCTGGAACATGAACACGACGTCACCGGCGAGGTCCTCGCGCCGTTATGCAGGATGCCCGCTGCCCCGACGAGCGCGGCAACGTGCAGGTCGTGACCACAAGCATGCATGGCCCCGGGGCTGGGAGGCGTAGTCGAGGTCGACCTTCTTGGTGACCGGGAGCGGCCATGACATCCCTCAACGGCACGACCGGACACTCGGTTGCGTCCGGATTCTTCGTGCCGCGCAAGACGGCCGCGACTGAGCTGAGGAAGCCCCCGTGGTGGTCTCGAAGTCGAGGTCACCCAGCTCGCCCAGGATCCGTTGCTGGGCCTGCGGCAGGTACAACCCGATCTCGGGTAGGCGGTGCAGATCGCGGCGCAGCCCGACCAGGTCGTCGGCGATGGTGGCGGACAGAGCGAACTCGACATACCCGCATTTTGTCGGTTGACCCCTGCCCGGGCCGACCCCCGCCACACCGCTGATGTGTGACGGACTGGACCGTACCCGGTTTGGTGAACATGTGTTTTAGCTGCCTGCGAATTGGAGGGCAGTAGAATGGGTTCGACACGCCGTAGTTTCACGGATGAGTACAAGGCCAGCGCGGCTTCTTTAGTGCTGGATGAGCAGCGGCCGATCGCTGAGGTCGCACGCAATATTGATGTGCATGCGATGACGTTAGGTAGATGGGTGAAGAAGGAGCGCGAGGATAGGGAGGCGGCGCAGCCACCGGATGAGCCGTTAAGGAAGTCTGAACGAGCGGAGTTGATCCGGTTACATCAAGACTACAAAGCCGTCAGGGCTGAGAACACTGAATTTCAGATGCAGGTGAGTTTCGCAAAAAAGTGGCGACCTGGTTCGCGAAAGAGCAGCAGTGAAGTTTGCTGCGATCGCGGACTGGGCGGGTTCGCGTGAGTTCTTTGTGGTGTTCATGCGTCAGGACCTACAGGTCTCCCGTTCTGGGTTCTACGCGTGGTGCGGTGGCGTGCCCAGTGCCCGCGCGACCGACGACGAAGTGTTGACGGCCCTGATCATCAAGATCTGCGTGTTGGGCCTGGTAATCCCGGTGGGTCCGGGCCGGCTTGGCGGCCTGGGGCCACCGCGCAGGAGGTAAGCGGGTCTAGCGGTTGATGAAGGCCGCTGGGCTGCCAGGACGCCACCCTAAGGTGTGGAAGCGGACCACCGTGGCCGGTGAGCAGCCGGTCGCCGCGCAGGACATGATCGGGCGCGACTTCACCGCCGCGGCGCCGAACCAGAAACCGTGCTCGGACATCACGTACGTCAAGACGTGGCAAGGGTGGACCCTGTCGCTACCGTGATCGACCTGCACTCTCGCACCGTGGTGTTCTGGACGATCGATGACCACATGCGAACCAGCTTGGTCACCGACGGCATAGATATGGCACTGATCAATGGTCACCCGAGGTCTGGCGTCATCTTTCATTCCGACCGCGGCACGCAAATCAATACACGTCCACGAGATTTGCCCGATACTGAGCGACGTTACCAGATCATTAGGAAGACATTACCAGATCGTTAGGAAGAACGGGCATATGCTACGACAATGCCGTCTCTGAATCGTTCTTGGCGACGTACACGAAAGAACTCATACACACGCACCCCTGGCCAGACCCGGCTCCGCACAGAACCGATGACTGGATCAAGAACTACTACAAAACTATCCGGCGCCATTGCACCCTAGAATACTTGACACCCGCCGAAGACGAACTAGGCTACAGAAACATCACAGGGATAGCAGCCTAATCACCCTGTCCACAAAAAAGGGAACCCTCCAGACCTCCTTCCGGCATCATCTAAGTACGCTGGTTTCGTTCGTAATCCCCTCCTGAGGAGTTACATGCCCCATCCCAGCAGACGCACGACCGGGGTGATGGCGATGCTCGCCGTTACCTCCATCGCCGCGATGAGCACCGCTAACGGTGCTCCGGCCGGGCCTGACGACAGCGCTCGAGGGCGGGCCGCCGAGGTGCGGCTCGACGAGCCGCTCACCGGGCAGGCCGCAGACATCGACGACGGACTGGTCGGGGCGCGGGGCGATGTTCGGGTGAGCATCCGCCTGGCCGAGCCCTCGCTCGCCAAGGGTGGCGACGCAGCCGCCATTGCCGACCAGCAGGCCGAGGTCATCACCGCCGTCGAGGCCGCAGGAGGCTCGGTGGACGGCACGGCCGACACGGTGCTCAACGTCGTCTTCGCCACGATCGACGGCGACGAGGTCGACGGGCTGGTCGAGACCGGGGTCATCTCCACGGTCAACGAAGTCGCCGACTATGAGCTCGACCTCAGCGAGACGGTGCCCTACATCGGGGCCACCGAGGTGCAGGACTCCGGCAACAGCGGTGCCGGCGTCAAGGTAGCGGTCTTGGACTCCGGGGTCGACTACACGCACGAGGCGCTGGGAGGCGAGGGCACCCTAGCGGCCTACGAGGCCGCGCACGGCGTCAACTGTGAGCTCGGCGCCGACGGCACCCTCACCTGCGATGACCCCAACTTCACGACCCGTGACGGGCTGTTCCCCACGGACAAGGTCGTCGACGGCGTCGACTTCGTCGGTGAGGACTGGCCGGTCGGCCCGCGCACCACCGACAAGGACCCCATCGACTACGAGGGTCACGGCACCCACGTGGCAGACATCATCGCGGGTGAGCTGGGCGTCGCGCCAGATGCCTCCATCGTCGCGGTGAAGGTCTGCTCCGCCGTCGCCCCGTCCTGCAACGGCGTCTCGCTCATCCTTGGGATGGAGTATGCGGTCGAGACCGCGCAGGTCGACATCATCAACATGTCGCTGGGTTCGGTCTACGGCCAGGCCTTCGACGACGACCTGTCTGCGGCCGTCGACGCGGCGACCGCGGAGGGCGTGTTGACCGTCGCCTCAGCCGGCAACTCGGCCAACAAGCCCTACGTGACCGGCTCACCGGCGGCCGCACCGACGGCCCTGAGCGTCGCGCAGACGCAGGTGCCGAGTGCACGGTTGCCGTTCCTCAACGTGATCGACGGCTCCGGTGAGACCTCCGCCGTCATCAGGGCCGTCTTCCAGGAGTGGTCGATGGAGCCGGACGCCGTGGTCAGCGGACCGTTGGTCTATGGCGACGGCGCCGGGGGCAACCTCGACGGCTGCGCCCCGTTTGCCGAGTCCTTCGTCGACGACGACCCCGGGACCATCGACGAGCCTCCTGTGGTGCTGGTCGACCGAGGCGCCTGCTCCTTCACGGCCAAGATTGCCAACATCGCCAACGCAGGTGCAATCGCCGGCATCATCGGCCTGGTCGCTTCCGGCGACCCGTTCAGCGGCGGCTATGACGCCGCCGGGTGCGACCCGGACGGCGACGGTGAGCTCAACTGCGACGACATCCCCGGCTACATGATCAGCCAGGAGGACAGCAACGAGCTGAAGAACGCCCTGCAGGGCGACGACGTCTCGATCGTGATCGACCCCGCCGAGGGTGAGGATCTGGTCGGCACGGTGGTCGGCTCGTCCTCGCGCGGACCCTCGGTTAACTTCAACAACCTGATCAAGCCCGAGATCGGCGCGCCGGGTGCCTCGATCTCGGCCGAGGCCGGCACCGGGACGGAGACCACGCCGTTCGGCGGCACCTCGGGTGCGGCCCCGATGGTGGCCGGCTCCGCGGCGCTGGTGCTCGCCGATGACCCGGAACTGGTCCCGGCGCAGATCAAGTCGCTGCTGGTCAACACGGCCGAGACCGACATCGACACCGAGCCGGGCGCCGGACTGGCGCCGATCACCCGGATCGGGGGCGGTGAGGTGCGGGTCGACTGGGCCGTCGCGTCCTCCGCGTCGGCGTGGGAGACCGACGCCGTCGACCCGACCCTGTCCTTCGGCTTCATCGACGTCCCGGGGACCTGGTCGGACACCAAGACCGTCACGGTGGAGAACTACGGCGACGAGGAGATCGACTACACGATCTCCCCGTCCTTCCGGTTCGAGGACGACGCAGCGAACGGCGCGGTCACCGCGTCGCTGTCGACGCAGTCCCTCACGGTCCCGGCCGGTGGCTCGGCAACGTTCGACATCACCCTGCAGATCAAGGGTGCAGCGCTGCGCGACTGGACCGCCAACTCCGGCGCGCTGGGTGCGGACCCGAGCTGGCTGGACCTGCTGGAGTACGACGGCTACGTCCAGCTCGACGCCGCCGGTGACGCCGACGACATACACCTGCCCTGGCACGTGCTGCCGAGGAAGGCCGCCGACATCGACGTGACTCAGGACGGCAAGGACTACACCTTGACCAACGTCGGGGCCGACGTGGCTCCCTTGGAGATCTACAACCTGATCGCCACCAGCGAAGACCTCGCCGAGGGGCCCCGCGGCGGCCTGGCGCCCACCCCGGACTTCCGGGCCGCCGGTGTGGCCTTCTACGACGTGCCTGCGACCTTCTGCAAGAGCAAGCTGCTCGTGGGCTTCGCGGTCAACTCCTGGGAGCGCACCGTCCACGCCAACGCGCCGGCCCTGTACGAGTTCGACATCGACACCGACATGGACGGTGAGGCGGACTACGCGGTCTTCAACGCCGACCTGTCCCTGCTGGGCGGCTCGTTGGACCTCAGCGACGGACGCAACGCGGTCTACGCGCAGAACCTCGACACCGGCACGCAGTCCGTGTTCTTCTTCGTCGACCACGACACCAACAGCGCCAACACGGTGCTGCTGGCTTGTGGCGAGCAGATCGGCCTGGACGCCAAGAGCATCAAGAAGCGCCAGGTCGGTGTGGTCTTCGCCCAGGACGTCTATTTCGGTGGGCCCGGTGACGCCGTCGAGGTGGCGTTCGGGGCTGGCAAGACGAAGCCACCGCTGCGGGTCGGCAACACTCCCGTTCAGTTCCTCGACGTCGCTCCCGGCGACGCGACGCAGGTGCGGCTCTTCGCCAACAACTCCAGCACTGACGGTGCCCTAGTGATGGTGCGGGACGGCGCTCCGGAGGGTGAGGAGGCGTTCATCCTCAGCAAGGACCAGTAGGCGACGCTCGCTGAGTAGGCAACGACGGGGGTTCGCTACGGCGGACCCCCGTCGTGACGCCCGCCTGGCTCACAGAACCGCTGGTAGACAGGTATGTGGTGGCGCAGGCTCCCGAGCAGGTCAGCGGGGTCGAGGACCAGGAACTGACCCAGACGTCGGTGCTCAGCAAGTTCTCCATGCCGTCCACGGTAAACCGGTACCCAGGTAGAAGGTACAAGCCCTTCAACCACGACGGTGCTTCTGCTATCTGCTGCGGGCTTCAGTCACGATGCGGAGGCCCGTGACTGAAGATTCTGGTCCTGACGCCGCCATGCTCGGTGCTTCCAGGCTTCGTCGCTGTTCAGGTTCGGGGAGGCCGTTCGCCTTCAATGGTGAGGTCGGGGTGCTCGACGGTTTACAGGTAGCGGGTGGCCCCGTGATGCTGAGGCCGAACAGGTCGCAGATGGCGCTGGCGGCGTGGATCTCGCTGAGGATGCGGTCCTCGCGCAGCGCTTGGGGCTGGTGATCGCGACCTCCAAGACCAGCGGCAGCGTAGAGAAACCCATCAATCCGCTGTCCGAAATCGCCGCAACAGACCATCACCGGCTGCCCAGACGTTCCATTTCGTGGTCCGCAGATGGGAGTTGCCGGGCGAAGGGTGGGAACACTCCGGGTTCTCGTACAGGGCGTAGATCGTCGGCGTGCTCATCGGTGCCACCTCTCGTGGAGGACAAGGGGTCAACCGGGACGCCCTCCGCGCTGTTCCGGCGCGGCCGCCCGTCGCCGTCGTGTGGCACCCTAGGCCGACATGAGCACCCTTCACTTCGAACGCCGCGGCAGCGGCTCACCCCTCCTCCTGGTCCACGGACTGGGGGCCAGTTGGCGCTCCTGGGCCCCGGTCCTGGGGGACCT
>JAABUN010001600.1_pt1 | contig 48192 bp, 47 predicted proteins | sample 5559311 | NCBI WGS metagenome assembly JAABUN01 (sample SAMN10711877, study PRJNA513370) | rock metagenome | isolation source: Antarctica rocks | place: Antarctica: Victoria Land, Siegfried Peak sud
GGCGTTGCGCACGCCGTTCCCCGCTCTCAGTTCTTGGACCTAGACAGCCCAGAACCTAGACAGGGACGGCGTGTTGCACGTTCAGGTGACCAAACCGGACCCACGGAAACGACCGGAGAGCCCTAAAAGGCGTGGTCACCCCGAGGGTGGGGCACGTCCTGCCGCTGTCGGAGGCGGCGCAGGCTCACCGCCTGCTCGAGTCCCGCCGGTCGCACGGCCGGATCGTGCTCAAGCCGTGGGCTGCCGCATGAAGTACCTACTGCTGCTCGCCAACGCCCCGGACGCCTGGGAGGCCGACAGCGCCGACGACGGGGTGATCGAGGACTGGTCGCTCTACACCGCAGCGCTGCGCGAGGCCGGTGTGCTCGTCGGCGGAGCAGCGTTGCGCGGCCCGGACACCGCAACCACCGTCCGGCTCCGCCAAGGGCGGCGGCTGGTGACCGACGGCGCATACGCCGAGACGACCGAGGATCTGCTCGGCTACTACCTGATCGACGTGCCCACCCTGGACGAAGCGCTGGCCTGGGCGGCCAGAGTGCCGAACGTGCGCACCGGGTCGGTCGAAGTGCGCCCAGTCGCGCCCGGTTCTGAGGCGGTCCCCTGACCACCGTGGATCAGGTGGGCCAGGTCTGGGCCGAGCACCGGCCGCAGGTTGTCGCGACCCTGGCCCGCCGGCTCGGCGACCTTCAGCTGGCGGAGGACGCCGTCCAGGAGGCCTATCTCGCTGCTGCTCGCCGATGGCCGACCGACGGGCTGCCTAATCGGCCGGGTGCCTGGCTCACCACGACGGCGTGGCGCAAGGCGGTCGACGTTCAGCGCCAGCAGAGGTTCCCGCTCCTGAACGGCGAGGGGGCCGGCGTCGACCCAGGAACAGGTGGCGAGCAGTGTCCGGGGCTCGACCCGATCGCGGCCGCGGACGATGTGCTCGCCCTCGTGCTGGCCTGCTGCCACCCCGCACTGTCCCCCGAGGCCCAGGTCGCCCTGACGCTGAGACACGTGATCGGGCTGACAGACCGCGAGGTGGCCGCACGACTGCTGGTCGCCGGTCCGACGCTCACCAAGCGGCTGGTCCGCGCACGCGCCAAGATCCGGGACGCCGGGATCGGCTTTGAGGTGCCGACCGCCGAGCACCTGCCGGGGCGGGTGCAAGAGGTCCGGACCGTCGTGCACCTGCTGTTCACCCAGGGCTACGCGGACCCGACCCGCGGCCGCGAGCTGTGCGAGGAGGCGATCTGGCTCGGACGACAGGTCCATCGCATGCTGCCCGACGACAGCGAAACCGCCGCGCTCCTCGCGCTGATGCTGCTGCACCACTCCCGATGGGCCGCGCGGTCGGTCGACGGGCGGCTGATCCCCTACGACCAGCAGGACCGGGCCCGGTGGGATGGCGCCGCTGTGGAGCAAGCCAAGCAGCTGCTCGCCGGCGTCGACACGCCCGGTGCCTACGGCCTGCACGCCGCGATCGCCCTGCTCCGAGCGGCCACCGAGCCGCGCTGGCCCCTCATCGCAGGTCTGTACACCGCCCTGGCCCGGCTCGACGATTCCCCGGTTGTGGGAGTCAACCGTGCAGTGGCGGTGGGGCGCGCCGACGGACCGCGGGCAGGTCTTGCGGCGCTAGCCCGCGCTAGCCCCGCTGCTCAACGACTGCAGGGTCTCCGGCTCGGTCAGCCTGCTCGCGGCCCAGGCCGAGCTGCTCGAGGGCGCAGGGGACCACAGCGCCGAGGACGGGTGGCGGCGTGCGGCCGATGTCGCCCGAAACGACGCGGAGCGCGAGCACCTCCTCTCGCGTGCCCGGCGGGCAGCGGCCGCCCGCCGGGAGAACCGGCCTGGCCCTGAACTCACGAGGTAGCCGCCCCGGTCTTTGGTGATGGCAAGACGTGGACCGCTCGGCCGACTTCGCGACCGGCCCGCTTGACGCGTCTTGCGGGACGCGGTCGTTCAGGGCTTGACCTTGCCGGTGCGTCAGCTTCTAGCGTCGACGGTGGCCGGCACCGAGCCGGCTGGGAGCACGGAGGCTGGCGTGGCGTGGTCGATCGCCGAGGTGGCCCGGATGTCGAAGGTGACGTCGCGGACGCTGCGGCACTACGACGACGTCGGTCTGTTGCGACCGGCGTACGTCGGCGGCAACGGCTACCGCTACTACGAGCAGGAGCAGCTCCTGCGACTGCAGCAGGTGCTCCTGCTGCGCGAGCTCGGTTTGGGACTCGGCGCGATCGCCGAGGTCCTCGCCGGTGATCGTGACCAAGTCGCGCTGCGCCAGCACGAGCGGTGGCTGCACAGCGAACGCGACCGGCTCGGCCAGCTCGCCGACACCGTCTCCCGCACGATCCGACAACTGCAAGGAGAAGATCACATGACCGCACCAGAACTGTTCGCAGGCTTCGCCGACCGCCAGGCTCAGCTCGAGGAGGACCTGGCCACAGAGCACGGCGAAGGGGTGCGCGAGCACTTCCGTAGAGCCCGCGAGGTGACCAAGGACTGGACTCGGCAGGACTACCTCGATGCCCAGCGCCGGGGCGAGGAGCTCGACGACAAGGTCCTCGCGGTGATGCAGTCGGGAGCCGCACCGGACTCGCCCGCGGCGCTCGAGGTGATGGCCGAGCACTACCAGGGGGTGGCTCAGTTCTGGACCCCGGACCGGGAGAGCTACCCGGGCCTGGGCCGGATGTATGTCGACAACCCCGAGTTCAAGGCGCGCTACGACGCCAAGGCCCCAGGGCTGGCCGAGTACCTCCGCGACGCCACCGCTGCCTACGCCGACCACCGGCTGAGCTGACAAGACCCCCGCCCGAAAGAACGGACGGGAACGACCCGGCCGGGCTCAGGGGCTGCAGACCCTGAACCCGACTCGTCGAGCTCGCCGCCGTCCTTGGCTACGACCACGACACCGCCGTGCCGATCGTCCATCGTCGTCTGGCGCGTCATCGGGAGGGGGGTCGCATGCCAGGGTGAAGTCATGGGAGTCGATCGTGCCGTCCTGTTCCGGCTGGCGACGAGTGAGCGCTTCGAGCGGACCGTCAAAGCGGTGCCTGGCGGGGATGCACAGGCGTGGCGGGCGGCGTCACGCTACGTCGCCGGGCGTTCCCGGGACGAAGCGCTGGCCACCACCGGCGACCTGCTGGCGCAGGGTCACGGAGTGAGCGTCGACCTGTTCGGCGAACTCGTTCGGGACCGGGCGACGGCCGATCGGGTCACTGAGGACTACCTGGCCCTGGCCGCCGCGCTTCCGGACCCACCAGCGGACGTGTGGCTGTCGTTGGACCTGTCCCATCTGGCGATCGACACCGACCCGAACGGCGCCGCTGACCGCCTGGCGAGGATCGCTGAAGCGCTGCCGCCCGGTCGACGTGTTCAGGTCGGTGCGGAGGGCGCCGTCCACACCGACGCGGTCCTGCGCTGCGGGCTCGCTGTCGCCGCTCAAGGAATGGCCGACCGGCTCGGTGCAACCGTGCAGGCCAACCTGCTCCGTTCCGAGCACGACGTCGGCGCCCTGACCGCCGCCGGGGTCCACGTGCGGCTGGTGAAGGGCGCCTACCTGGAGCCAACCGGTACCCCCCGTACGGCGAAGCCACCGACGTCGCCTACCTCCGGCTTGGCTTCACCCTGCAGGAAGCCGGGGCGGCATGGTCGATGGCCACCCACGATGGTCGGCTGCGAGAGGCGCTGCTGCTCGCGGGCGGCGCGGTGCCGGTCGAGCAGCTCTTCGGTGTACGACCAGAGGCACTCGACCAGCTCAAGGCGCGAGGGGTGCCGACCCGCGTGTACGTCCCGTACGGACCCGACTGGTTCCGCTACTGGCTCCGCCGAGTCGCCGAATCCCGCGGCGCCTGACCCCTCCAACGAGCGTGCCAGAGCACGATCGGCTACCGAACGGCTGTTCCAGCAGCCCTTTCGGCTTCCGGGACCTCCCTGGACGACGGGTAGCCGGCACGACGCGTCGTGAGCGCCGTAGCCTCAGCCTCGGTCGTAGAGATTGGGTCAGCGTGCTTCTTCGGGATGTCATGCCGGCGGATGTCGACGTCTACATCCGCCTTCGGTGCGATCCCGCGATGACGGCCGACTTGGGCGGTCCGCGGCGACCGGAGGACATGACGGCCAAGGTGGCGCGTGACGTAGCCGACGTGGTGACGCGCGGCGCGTGGAATCTGATGATCCTCCCGGAGAACTCCCGTCCCGATCTCGTTGCGGGCACGGTGACGGTCTACTCCAGTGAGCACGACGGGCAGACCCGGTCGGAGATCGGCTGGATGGTGCTCCCGGAGTTTCAAGGTCGTGGCCTGGCGAAGCAAGCAGTGGCCCTCGTCCTTCAACGAGCGAAGGACGAGCGGAGATGGGGGCTCATCCATGCCTTCACTGATGTGGGCAACGTGGCCTCTAACGCCCTCTGCCGAAGCCTGCGCTTCGACCTCCAGGGACGGGAGTCCTACGAGTTCAGCGACCGCATCTACTCCGTCAACCACTGGACCGTCGGTGGGTGAGCGTCGTCGCCTTGCAGCCTGCGGTCCCACCAACCAGCGATCAGTGCGACGTTCCGAAAAGCCGGTGAGGGTTCGGTTGTGGGGCGACACATGCCGCGCGGTTGATAGCCGCCGCGACTGGCAGTCGTCGGCGACTAGGGCATCCCCGACGCTAGGGTCTGAGAGTGGACGAGGATCGCTGGGATCTGATCGGCGCCGACAGCGCCGACGAGGAGGATGGACACGGGCAGGCCACGCTTACACTGCTGCAGGCTGTGAGGGCGCCCGAAGTCCTTGCGCTTGTTTGTGTCGTGCTAGCGGTCATCTCGCTCGCCGGCCTAGGTTTGCTGAATGGGTCGCCCTACCTGCCTGCGCTCTACTCCGTGTCAGGACCGCCGGACAAGTCGGCAGCCGGTGCAGCATCACTGCTTGGGGCCGCGTTGGCGCTGATTCCCGCGACGCTGGGCGCGATCGCGCTGTACCGCTTGCAGTCCCCCTCATCCTGGCGGGCAATCGCCGGCGCCGGGTTGCTGCTCGCGCTGCTGTCCTTGGTGCTGCGGCTGACGGTCGCGGCGATGGTCGCAGCGGACGACGCGGTCCAGTTCGTGCAGTTCTGACGGCCACCGCCACACTGGCGCGCACGGCGCCGAATTCGGGGTGGCCGCCAGCAGGGGGAAGCCTGCCTCCCTGGCACTCTGCGACGTGCCGACGAGGGATCGTCTTCGGGACTGCGACTCAATTGGTCGTCGCACCACCGGCTGGTGCATCGACCATGCGCCCTTTCCTATCGCCGGCGCCGGCGCCGGCGCCGGCCGCTGGGCGCATCTACGTCGCTCACTAGTAGGCGCAAGCCGACGTCGAGTTCGGTCTGTGCGCGCAGGTGGCCGTGAGCCCGGTCCCAGGCCCCGGACTCATGATCGCGGGCCAGACTCGACGATCGCGTTTGCGATCGTCTCGGCCCCGCGAGCCGTTCGGCATACGGACACGCCACGGATCGGCTGCCACGTGACGGTTCGCCCGGTCGACGTCCGGCTCGCGGGACGATCTTGGATCGGGCAAGGGGTGTGTCCTCGGCGGCGGGTTGTCAGAGCCTGGTCGTGGCGAGCGCCCCGCCGAGGCCGGCCAACGCGCCGCCGGTGGCGCGGTCCCACCAGCGTCGGACGGCGGGCTTGTCCAGGGCCGTCGCGAGCTTGACCCCGACGATGATGACCACGGCCCACACGGCGAGACCGAGCAGGACGTCGACCGTGCCGAGCACCAGGATTTGTACCTGGACGGATCCCTCTGTCGCGACGAACTGAGGCAGCACGCTGGCGAAGAACAGGATTGCTTTGGGGTTGAGTAGGTTGGTCCCGAGGCCGAGGAGGAACGCCGCGCTCGTGGGCGCCGCATCGGCCTCCTCCTGCTCGGGTGTTGCCGAGGCGCGGCCCAGGGTCCCAAGGATCAGTCGGAGCCCGAGGAAGACCAGGTAGGCGGCGCCGGCGTAGCGGACCGTGTTCAGGGCTTGTGGTGAGCGGGCGAGAAGCACGGACAGCCCCAGGGTGGCCAGCAGCATGTGCACGCACAGTCCAGCCTGCGCACCCAGGGCGGCGGCGACGCCGGAGCGTGACCCCCGGGTGGCCGAGCGCAAGATCACCGCGAAGTCCGGGCCGGGGATGACGTAGGCCGCCAGCACGACGGCGAGGAAGGCCCACCAGTTGATCTGCGTCCAGAAGATGTCCACCCGTGAACCCTAACCCGTACTAACGCGTTCACGGAGCCAAACCATTAGCATGGCAGTGTGGCTGGTAGACGGTGGAGCTGGCTGGGTGATCCACTCGCCCTCGACGTCGCCAACACCGTCGAGCGTCGCGGCCAGGTCACCCAGGAGCTGTGGGCCACCGGCACCGACGTCTCCACCTGGGCCGAGCTCGAGCACGACCGCCTCGAACCAGTCGCGGCCACCGAGGCAGACGACCGCCTCGGTGAGCTTCGGCAATTGCGTGATGCTGTCTTGATGCTGCTGCGCGCTACCGCTGCCGCGGACCCGTGGAACAGCGACGACGTGGATCTGGTGAACCGATACCTCCGCGCCCATGCTCCGGTGCCCCAGCTCGACGCCAGGCGCCGTGGTGTGGTCCGCCGGCAACTCAACACCGCGATCGGTCAGACCAGGAAGCCGGGGCCCGTGGACGCGCTGCTGGGCCAGATGGCCGTTGCGACGCTTGCCTTCCTCGACGGACCCGACCGGCAGTTCCTGGGCCTGTGCGACGCGCCCAGCTGCGGCCAACTCTTCCTTCGTCGACGCGAAAATCAGCTTTGGTGCTGCACCGCATGCGGCACCCGCGCCCGGGTAGCGCGCCACACCCAGCGTCGAGCCCAGTAATCGATCGTCTACTGGAGGCCCCCGGGGGGTGCGGCCGCGCGCCACAGCTGGGGACCGAAGGCGCAGGCTGCGATCGCAAGCATCGTGATCACCGCCTGGCCGACGCGACCGACCGTGACGCCGACCGCGGGGTCGAGAACGTAGTTCGCCCAGCCGTTGGCTATGGCATCGGAGACGAGCACCGCCACTGCGAGGACGACGCCGCGACGAGTGCGCCGTGCCAGCAGCACCGCCGCCAGCGGATCGAGGATCGTCAGGGCTACGAAGTACGTCCTCAGATATCCGGGCAGGTCCGGATACGGGTCAAGGCTGCTGCTCACCAGCTGCGCAAGGTGTACGACGGTTCCGTAGGTCAGCACCACCACGGCAGCTGTGGCAGCGACGCGCACCGGCCGGGGCGCGTTTTGCCAGCGGTTGAGCATGGCCACAGCGTGCCAGCGGACGTCGACTACTGGGACGGCTCAGGCATCACGCTGCGGACCCGCCTTGCCGGATCCACCGGCTAGCAGTTCGCATCTGAAGCGGAGCCGTGGCAGGGCAAGGTGGAGTCGTGAGACACAGCCAGCCCGAGGTAGTAGCGGTCAGCCGCGACGCGGAGCACCGCTTCAGCAAGGCTGCCATGGGTGGATGCGATGCCAGCGTCGACGCTGATCAGGTGGGCCAGGACCTGGTCGGCGTCCCATCCGCCGTCAGCGGCGGCGCCGAAGTCCGGTGCGGACGCCTTGAGCAGCGTGTCGCAGGCGGCGCGCAGTGCGATGGTTTCCATCAGTTGCTCCTTGGGGTCAGGTGGTCTGGGGTGGCCGGCATTGAGGCGTGACCACTGAGCGATAGGACGTCCATCAGTTCGTAGGTTGGAGCCGTCGACCTGCCAGGGTTGCGGCCAGCCGGCGGGTGAGTCCTCCCACGGCTCCTGGCGGCCGTACGGGGTGAGGTCCATCAGGGCGAGGCTGTAGTCCATCGCCTCTACCCCCCGCCGGATTGTCCAGTAAGTCTCGAAGACGCGGTCACCGTCGCGCAGGTAGCAGACAAGATGGAACATGCCGACTTGGCGTCCGACCAGGAGCGTGTCGAGCGAGGCCAGCGCGGAGTACCAGGGCAGGTCCCAGTCCATGAAGTCGCGGTACCGGCGACCCTCGTCGTCGGGGCCCTGGCAGACCACCGCGAACGTGATGTCGCGGGAATGGAGATAGGACAGTTCCGCGACCTGGGTTGTGTAGAAGGTGCAGCCCTCGCACTGCTCGGCGGCCGGATGACCGGCGTGCCACATGAAGTAGTAGGCGATGAGCTGGCGCCGTCCTTCGAACGCGTCGAGCAGGGTTACCGGTCCTCTCGGCCCAGTCAGTTCGAGACCCGCGTCGACCTCGACCATGGGCAGACGGCGCCGGGCCGCGGCGATTGCGTCGCCCGCGCGGGTGTGCGCCTTCTCCCGGGCCCGCAGTGCGTCCAGCTCGGCCGAGAACGTGGCGCGGTCGGCCGTCGGCGGGATGTCAGGTGCCGCCGGAGTTTTCATCGCGTGTTCACGTCCACTCGCGGCATCTTCCGGGGGGATTGCGGCAGTACGGTTCCGGTTTCCAGCAGCGACTTGAGGTTGGCCATCACAGCTGGCCAGCCGTGCGCGATGCCGCCCCTCATGTCGTGGTTGGGCAGGTTCTCGTGGGTGACCGTGAGGCGGACGATGTCCTCGTGTGGCTCGATGAGGAAGGTGACGATCGACGGGTCCCGAGAGGTCGCCGCGTCGGGGAGGTCGTCGAAGGTGATCACAAGTCGCGACGGGGGCTCGGCCTCGAGGACCCGACCCACCGCGTCAGCGACGTCTGACCCGTCGACGCGTCGGTGGGTCCAGGGTGAGCCCGGCCGCCAGTCCGATTCGTTCGCATGCGCCCAGTAGCGCGCCGTCACGTCGGCGTCGGTCAGGGCTTGCACACCTGCTTCGCATCAGCGCGGATGTGGGTGACATAGACGTAGGACGGCACGGGTGTGTTCTGGCTGGTCACTGCGTACTCCTCTGCTCGATGCTTGACGTCGCTGATCGCGTTGAGGCGGGGTAGATCGAAAGTCGAGATCAGCGCTGCTGCACCTCGTGGATCGGGGTCGGGGTCAGGTAGTGGAGCCGTTCACGGCCGCGCCGCACGACGGTCACGCACCAGGACGTCGAGATGCTGGGTTGCTGACTGGCGCGCCATGTCCAGGCGTTCGCACTGCTCCCGAGGCGTCTGTCCGTCGTGTTCGCGTCACCGATCCAGCAGGCTGCGCCGGGTCGGGTCTGCCAGGGCTTTGAAGCTGAGGTCCATCGACCGTGGCGCGTAGCAGCCGCGGGCATCATGCAGGCATCTACCTGCCTAATGTCAAGACCGCGCGAGCAGTTGCCAGCTTTGGGGGCATCCGATCGGCGCCGTGGACTCTCCGACCAGGTGGCTGACGACGTCCCAGCTGGCGATCGGCTTGCGGGCCGGCTTCCGATGTGGCGCAACATCGCAGAGCCGGCTAGCAGCCGTGAGTCGCCGGAAGGACTAGCGTTGCGGCGGTGAGACGTTCCCTCGTTGCCGCGCTATTGCTTGGCGCCCTGAACGCCGTCGTGGCCGTCGTGACGCTGGCGCTTGTCGACGCGGTAACGCCTGACGATTTCGGCTGGTTCGCCTACGCCCCGCTGCAAGAGGCCGTCGTGCAGGACCCGCGCTTCCCGTGGCAGTACGTCGCGGTGCCGGTCGCTCTCCTCTTTGCGAACACGCTTGCGGTTCCGCTCTTCCTACGCCGGGCGGACTCCTCCGCATAGGTGCCGCTCTGCGACATGCCGATGAGGGGTCGGTCTGCGGGACTGCCCTCGCCCGGGTCAGAACGGCCCCGCTTCGACGAGGCGGGGCCCTGAGTCGCGGTCGCCGGAAGGAAGGCGGCGGGTCGGCTGCCGAGGCGCCGGACGGCACGCTCAGCATGCACGGGTGGCGGCCATATTGGATCCGGGAACGCCACGGCCTTCCGCGCCGGGAGGAGAACCCGACCGGGCCCGGCGCTTCGTCACGAGATGGGACGGCGAGCCGGCCGAGAACGACTCCGATCGATTGGCCGTGCCAGTCAGACCAGATAGGGCTCGAAGCGCTTCAGGATCGCGGTCCGTGACTGGGCCCCGACGACGATGGCGACGACCCGCCCGTCCCGGAACAGCGCCAACGTCGGCATGGACATCACGGCGTACGCCCGGGCGGTCTCCGGGTGGGCGTCGACGTCGAGCGTCACGATCCGGAACCGGTGCGCCTCGTCCGCGGCCAGTTGCTCGAGCACCGGAGTGACCATGCGGCATGGCGCGCACCACGCGGCGGTGAAGTCGACGAGCACCGGTAGTTCGCTGGCGAGGACCTCGCCAGCGAAGGCGGCGTCGCTCGTGGCGGGGATGCGGGTGGACGTTGACACAGGAGCTCCTCAGTAGACAGAAACCAGAGTCTAGACCATGGACCCAGCCTTGGGATAGGCTGAGGTCATGGCTCTCACGGAGGCGCTGGCACTGGTCGGCGAGCGGTGGACCCTGCTCGTCGTCCGCGAGGTCTCCCTCGGCTTGCGGCGCTTCTCCGAGCTTCAGGCCTCCACGCGCGCACCGCGCACGGTGCTGGCCGACCGGTTGCGCCGCCTCATCGACGCCGGCCTGCTGGAAACCCGTGAGTACCGGCTGCCCGGGGCCCGGCCGCGCGAGGAGTACATCCTGACCGCCGCCGGTACCGACCTGCTGCCGGTGCTGGCGGCGCTATCCGACTGGGCAGACCGGCACACCGCCGGCCCGGCCCGTGCCGAGGTCGTCTACCGGCACGCCGGCTGCGGGGGCCGGGTCACCGCCGGGCTGCAGTGCACCTGCGGTGAGGCCGTGAGCGCGCCCGACCGGGTCGTCGCCTCGGTCGACCGCTCCTGACCGGAGCCTTCCTCGAAGAGAATCGGGCTCGCACTGATCCGGTGAGGTCGCTGCACTAGCCCCTGCTTTGTGACTTGCAGCGGTAGTTGGCGCGGTTCTGACAGCGGGATGTGGCCGACACCGGCACCGTGATCCTGTCCGGTAGAGGATCCCGCCACGGAACAGGATCGCGGCGGCCGTCACGGGGCGGCAGACTGCGCCGCTGGCCGTTCCTCAGCCGGCACGACCGGCACGCCGTTCTGCTCGCGTTAGCCGGGGTAGCCATCCTCGCTGCGCAGACATACCGGCGGGCCACCGCCAGCGTCATGGTGCGGCGACGATGAGGAAGGAGTTGCCATCGGGGTCGTGGAGGCGAAACTGCGTCGGAACACCAGCAAGCGGCGCACCGCTCCACCACACCACCTCGCCCTCAGGCAGCGGGCGCTCGTCCACATTCAGGCCCTGAGCGCGGAAGGCGGCTAGGTCGGTGAGCACGTCGGCGCTAGAAAGCACGACGCCCGTCTCGACGCCCGACGGCCGTTCAGGCCGGCTGACGACGAGGCACAGGTTTGAGCTGCCCTTGGCTGGTGACACCTCGAGCCAGCGCTCCCCGGTCGGGTACGTGAAGTCGTTGACCTTCTGCATCCCGAGGGCTCCGGTGTAAAAGGCGAGAGCGGCGTCCTGGTCGGTGACCGGGACCACGATCGTGGCGATCTGTCCGATGTGCGTTCCGTGCTGGCTCATGCTGCGGTAGACGGCGCAACGGCTCGGAAGTCATCGGTCCAGATCGACCCTCGATCGCGTCCTGTTTCAGCTGCTGCAGGAGCACGCGCGGCACGTCGGACATCGCTGTCAGCCCCGAAAGAGCGCCTGCGACGTGACCTCGACGTCCCCGCCACTGCTCAGGCCGGTCATGACGTGACCGGCCTGAGCAGTCGCCGCTAGCTGTGCAGGTCGAACCGGTCGAGGTTCATGACCTTGTCCCACGCGTCGACGAAGTCGCGGACGAACTTCTCCTTGGCGTCATCGGCCGAGTAGACCTCGACGATGCCGCGCAGGATGGAGTTCGAGCCGAAGACCAGGTCGACGGCGGTGGCGGTGCGCACGACGGAGCCCGACGCGTTGACCGCCTCGTAGACGCCCTCGCTGTCGGCCGAGGTGCGCCACGACACGTCGAGGTCGAGCAGGGTGCGGAAGAAGTCCTGCGTCAGGACGCCGGGGCGGTCGGTGAAGACGCCGTGCTGGGCGCCGCCGGTGTTGCTGTCGAGCGCACGCATGCCGCCGACCAGGACCGTCATCTCCTTGGCCGTGAGCTCGAGCGTGTAGGCCTTGTCGACGAGCAACGTCTCCGGGTCGAGCTTGGAGCCGGCCCGCAGGTAGTTGCGGAAGCCGTCGGCGCGGGGCTCGAGGTAGCGAAAGGTGTCGACATCGGTCTGCTCCTGAGAGGCGTCGGTGCGACCGGGAGCGAACGGCACCGTGACGTCGACGCCGACGTCCACGGCGGCCTTCTCGACCGCGGCGCAGCCGCCGAGCACGATGAGGTCGGCGGTCGAGATCGGCTTGCCGAAGGACCGGCCGACCTCCTCGAGTACGGCGACGACCTCGGCCGTCCCGGCGTTCGACTCCCAGTCCTTCTGCGGCGCCAGGCGCAGGCGCCCCCCGTTGGCGCCGCCGCGCTTGTCGGTGCCGCGGTAGGTCGAGGCCGCAGCCCACGCCGTCTGGACGAGCTGCTGCACGGTCAGTCCCGTGGCGAGGATCGCCCGCTTGAGCTCGACCACGTCGGCCTCGCTGACCAGCTCGTGGTCGACCGGCGGGACGGGGTCCTGCCACAGCTGCGGCTCCGGGACGTCGGGGCCGAGGTAGCGCGAGACCGGACCCATGTCGCGGTGCAGGAGCTTGAACCACGCCTTGGCGTACGCCGCGGAGAACTCCTCCGGGTGATCGCGAAAGCGCTCGGAGATCGCTCGGAACTCCGGCTCCTTGATGAGCGCGAGGTCGGTCGTCGCCATCATCGGGCGGTGGAAGACGCCATCGCGGTGGGCGTCCGGCACCGTCGCGGAGGCGGGGTCGGTCGGCTGCCACTGCTTGGCGCCGGCTGGGCTCTCGGTGAGCTCCCAGTCCCAGGCGAAGAGCGTGTCCCAGTAGCTGTTGTCCCACTTCGTGGGAGTCGGGGTCCACGCGCCCTCGAGACCGGAGGTGATGGTGTCCTCGGCCTTGCCCTTGCCGAACTCGCTCTTCCAGCCGATGCCGCCCGAGTGCACCGGGCAACCCTCCGGTTCCGGTCCGACGAGCGACGGGTCGCCACCGCCGTGCGTCTTGCCGAAGGTGTGGCCGCCGGCGATGAGGGCGACCGTCTCCTCGCTGTTCATGGCCATCCGGCTGAAGGTCACTCGGATGTCGTGCGCGGAGGCGACAGGGTCGGGGTTGCCCTTCGGGCCCTCGGGGTTGACGTAGATCAGCCCCATCGTGACGGCGCCGAGCTCGCCCTCCTCGAGGTCCAGCGGGTCCTCGCCGCTGTAGCGCTCGTCACCGAGCCAGGTGTCCTCCGGACCCCAGAAGATCTCCTCGGGCTGCCAGACGTCCTCGCGGCCGAAGCCGAAGCCGAACGTCTGGAGGCCCATGTCCTCGTGGGCGACGTTGCCGGCGAGCACCAGCAGGTCGGCCCAGGACAGCGCCCGGCCGTACTTCTGCTTGATCGGCAGGAGCAGTCGGCGGGCCTTGTCGAGGTTGGCGTTGTCAGGCCAGCTGTTAAGCGGGGCGAAGCGCTGCTCGCCACTGCCGCCGCCGCCGCGGCCGTCGGCCTGGCGGTAGGTGCCGGCGGCGTGCCACGACATGCGGATGAACAGCGGGCCGTAGTGGCCGTAGTCAGCCGGCCACCAGTCCTGCGAGGTGCGCATGACCTGGACGAGGTCGGTCTTGAGCGCCTCGACGTCGAGCGAGGCGAAGGCAGCCCTGTAGTCGAAGTCCGGGCCCAGCGGGTTCGAGTCGCGGGCCGGCTTGTTCAGGACCTGCAGGTCGACCTGGTTCGGCCACCAGTCCTGGTTCGTACGCGGCCGGTCGCTCCCCTTCGGGGTCGGCGCATCGATCGCCGGGTTCTCGCTCTCGCTCGAGCTGTCGCTCTCGGTCTTGTCGTACTCGGTCACGGCGTGCCTCTCTGCTGCGGTGCGACGGGGCTGGAGTGGTCTGGGCTGGCGGGCTCTGGGTTGGGGGGGCGGTCGGGGGAGGTGGCCGCGCAGGCGGGACAGCGGCCCCAGTAGACGACCTCGGCCTCGTCGATCGCGTAACCCCCGTCGTCGGAGGCCGTCAGGCAGGGCGTCTCACCGACGGCGCAGTCGACGTCGGAGATCGCGCCGCACGAGCGGCAGACGACGTGGTGGTGGTTGTCGCCGACCCGAGCCTCGTAACGGGCCAGTGAGCCAGCCGGTTGCAGGCGTCGCAGCAACCCGGCGTCGGTCAGGGCCCTCAGGACGTCGTAGACGGCCTGGTGCGACACGGCCCCGAGCTCAGCGCGGACGGCCGCGGTGATCGATTCCGTGTCGGCGTGCGGCGCGCCGTGCACCGCGGCGAGCACCGCGAGCCGGGGACGGGTCACGCGCAGAGCAGCGGCGCGCAGCAGGTGCTCGGCGTCGACCGGGGGCTCCATGCCAGGAGTCTGCGCGCATCTCTGGAATGGTTCAAGTCCAGGGGGGAGATCCGCGGCCCGAGCGGGAGTGCGCCGGCGGGCCGAGCGGTCGAGCCCCCGGTCCGGATCGAACGGACGACCTGCTCATTACAAGTGAGCTGCGCTACCACTGCGCCACGGAGGCAGAGGCCTCAGGGTAGCCGCGGCGCTGCTGTTCCAGACGCTGCCGGTCAGACGACTGCGGCCAGCGCCGCTCGCGTCTGGCGGGACACGAGCACCGGCAGGAACGTGCGGACAGGTGCGTCGTCGTAGCGCGAGACGATCTGTGCGAAGTGCTCCGCGACCACCTCGGCCGGGACCCGGTCGCGGAACTCGAGCTCGAGCGTGGTGCGTACTGCATCGAGCTGACGTCGCTCGTCGTCGACGGACATGCTGACCGGCATCAGGCCCCCTCCGCGCGCCGCTCATCGGCGCCCCGACGCGCACCATGCACCCGCAAGGTGTACGGCGCGTGAACAACTGGCAACACGACCCGGCACGTGGCCATCGTCACGTGGCATCCTGGCTCGCCCCGTTGCCCGGTCAACGGCGATCGTGCAGGGGTCCAGCACCAGGAGCCTCTTCGTGACCGCCCGGATGTCCGCGCTCGACAGTGCCCAGCACCAGCTCGCCGAAGCCGTGAAACAGCTCGGCCTGGATGACGGCATGCACCAGATGCTCGCCACCCCCCGACGTTCGCTCGAGGTGGCCGTGCCGCTGCGGCGCGACGACGGCACGATGCAGGTCCTGCACGGCTACCGCGTGCAGCACAACCTGTCCCGCGGTCCGGCCAAGGGCGGCATCCGGTTCCACCCGTCGACCGACCTCGACGAGGTCCGGGCCCTTGCGATGTGGATGACCTGGAAGTGCGCCCTCATCGGCATCCCGTACGGCGGCGCGAAGGGCGGGGTGGCGGTCGATCCGCGACTGCTCTCGCGCAACGAGCTCGAGCGGGTGACCCGGCGCTACGCCAGCGAGATCATGCCGATCATCGGTCCGGAGAAGGACATCCCGGCGCCGGACGTGGGCACCGACGCCCAGACGATGGCGTGGATGATGGACACCTACTCGGTCAACAGCGGCTACACGGTCACCGGTGTGGTGACCGGGAAGCCCGTCTCCATCGGGGGGTCGGAGGGCCGTGGCGGGGCCACCAGCCGAGGGGTCATGTACGCCGCCTTCTCGGCGCTGCGCGAAGCAGGCGTCGACCACCGCGGGGCGACGGTCGCGGTCCAGGGCTTCGGCAAGGTCGGCGGGCTGGCTGCGCAGTACCTCCACGACGCCGGGTGCCTCGTCGTCGCCGTCTCCGACTGGAAGGGCGGTGTCTACTCCTCCACCGGACTCAACCCGGGCGCGCTCCGGCGCCATCTCGACGACGGGGCTGAGACGGTCGTCGGCTACCCGGGCACCGACACGATCACCAACGCCGAGCTGCTCGAACTCGACGTCGACGTCCTCGTGCCTGCCGCCCTCGAGGGGGTCATCCACGACGGCAACGCCGACAAGGTGCGAGCGTTCTTCATCGTCGAGGGGGCCAACGGGCCGACGACCCCGGACGCCGACTCGATCCTCGAGGGCAACAACGTCCTGGTCGTGCCGGACGTCCTGGCCAACGCAGGTGGGGTGGCGGTCTCCTACTTCGAGTGGGTGCAGGACCTCCAGGCCTACTTCTGGACCGAGGACGAGGTCAACGACCGGCTCAAGGCGCTGATGGAGTCGGCTTACGACCAGGTGTCTGTGCTGGCGCATGAGCGTTCGGTCTCCTTGCGCACGGCGGCCCAGATGATCGGTGTCGGACGCGTCGCCGAGGCCCACCGGACTCGCGGGTTGTACCCCTGACCGAGCGGCACTCCGAGTCAGGTGCGCGGTGCGGTGGGGGCGCTGTGCTTCTATGGGCACCGCACGAATGACAACGGTGTCACTTCCCCGCCGGACCTTGCCACCACCGGACCCGTCAGCAGGAGGATCCATGAGCAGCTCGCCGACGCGTCTGGCCCTGACCGAGACGACGCCTGCCTCGGCAGCCGGCCTCGACGAGCGCGAAACGGCCATCCTCGCCTTCGAGCGGCAGTGGTGGAAGTACGCCGGGGCCAAGGAGACGGCGATCCGCGAGCTGTTCGACATGAGCGCCACCCGCTACTACCAGGTGCTGAACGCCCTCATCGACCGCCCGGACGCCCTGGTCGCCGATCCGATGCTGGTCAAGCGCCTGCGCCGGCTCAGGTCCACCCGACAGCGCAGCCGCTCCGCGCGACGGCTCGGCATGGACGCCTGAGCCAGGCGTGATCGCGGAAGGGTCGCCCCGGCATGACTCGGGCTGGCTGAGCGACCCGGCGGTCGACGCCGGGTTCGCCGCGGCCTACGACGGCGACCACTGGCAGGACGGTGCCTGCGAGTCGGGAGCGGATCGGGCCGGAGAGGCCGAGCGGCTGGACCCGGCCCCGCCTGTCGCCGCCGATCCGGCCCCACCTCTCGCCGTCGACCCGGCCCCACCGGTGGTGCCCTCCCAGCCCAGTCCCACCCTTACACCCACCGCCACGCCCACCGCCACGCCCACCCCCACCCGCACGCCACCCCCTCGTCCCGCACCAGATCCGCTGGTGCGCCCGCGACTGCGCGAGGACCGACCTCCCTTGCCTCCCGCCGCCGGGCGCCGCCCACCGGGGCGGGCTCTGGCCGGTGCTGCCGTGTCTGTCGGCGGAGTGCTCCTCGGCATCGGCAGCGTCTTCTGGGTGACGGGTGAGCCGCAGACCGACCGAGCGGCAGCTGTCGTCGCTGCAGGCGTCCAGCCCGCCCCGACGGCCCCAGTCTCGACGGCCCCAGTCCCGACGGCACAGTCGGCGCCGGCCAGGACCGAGACGCCGCCACCCGACTCGGCTGTGCCGGCCCCGGCCCCGGTCGTGCCTGCTCAAGAGACTGCGGCGGAAGTCCCGGCCCAGGGTCCCTCCGCTCCGGAGCCGACCGCAGCCGAGCCGTCGAGCTCGCCGGTCGTCCCCGTCACCGTGCTCAACAACTCCGACCGGGACGGGCTGGCCGACCGGGCGGCGAGGCGCTTCGAGCGCGAGGGCTGGCCGGTGCAGGCCACAGGCAACTTCCGTGGTCGCATCCCGGTGACGACCGTCTACTACGACCCGGGCCTGGAGGCCTCCGCGCGGGCCTTCGCCGAGGCGTTTCCCGGCATGGTCCGGGTGCGTCCCCGCTTCTCCACGCTCCCGGCCCGTGGCGTCGTCGTGGTGCTCACCCGCGAGTACGCCGCCTGACGCCGTCGGGCGCCGCGGGTCTGGCTGCCCTGCGGGCCGATCCTGACCGGGCGGTCGTCGCCCTCGACTACGACGGGACGCTGGCACCGATCGTCGCGCGGCCCTCGGAGGCGGTTCCGGCGTACGGCGCTGTCGACGTGCTGGTCACCCTGGCTCGTCGGGTCGGCACGCTCGCGCTCGTCACGGGCCGCCCGGCCGACGTCGTCGTCGAGCTGGGTGGGCTGGCCGAGGTCCCCGGGCTGGTCGTCCTCGGGCAGTACGGCGCGCAGCGCTGGTCCGCGGGAGACCTGACCGGCGTGCCGCCCCTGCCCGGAGTCGTCGCGGCCCGAGCCGAGCTCCGGGCGCTGCTCGCCGGCTCGGGCGCAGAGCTCGAGGACAAGGGCCTCGCCCTGGTGGTGCACACCCGCACCACCGGGAACCCGGCCGGCACGCTCGCGACGCTCACGCCTCGCGTGGAGGAGCTCGCTGGTCGGCTGGGTCTCGAGGTCCACCCGGGCCGCTTCGTGCTCGAGGTGCGCCCGCCGGGGTTCGACAAGCGGAGCGCGCTGCTCTCCCTGTGCGAGCCGCTGCCGTCATCGGTCCTGTTCGCCGGCGACGACCTCGGAGATCTGCCCGCCTACGACGCGGTCGACGAGTTGCGGGCCGAGGGTGTACCGGGGCTGCTGATCTGCAGCGGCAGCGCAGAGGGGCCGGATGAGCTGCGCGATCGGGCGGACGTCGTCGTCGACGGCCCGGCCGGCGTCGTGGCGCTGCTCCGCGACCTGCTGGTCTGACGAGCGCGACCTCGGCGGCCGGAGGACGGACCGCGGCGGAGGCCGGACCTGGGACGGGATGACGTCCCGGATGTCTCGCCCGCCTCAGCGCGTGTTGCGCGTTGCGTCAGATCAGAGGCGCGGCTTGCGCTCTCAGGCAACAGGGCCAGCAGGAGTGCTGCGAGGCCTGAGATCCCTCGTGATCCTGCTGGCGCTGGTCTCCCGTGCGTCTGGGGGCCTCCGCCACCGGGCCGCCTTCGCTACCGGGCCGACCTGCGCTCGGCGTAGGACGCGAGCGACGCGACCTGAGCCGGGTCCAGCGAGGGGCGGACCACGGTTAGCGCCGCCTCGAGGTGCTCGGCGGTGATGGTGGCGGCTGACATCGACTCGCGCATGGCGGTGAGCCCGGCCTCGCGGATCAGCGCGGTGCAGTCAGCTGCCGAGAAGCCCTCGGCCCGCGCCGCGACGGCGGACAGGTCGATCCCGTCAGCGAGCGGGACCCCCTTGGCGGCTGCCGCGAGGATCAGCGCTCGGGCGTCGGCGTCCGGTGGTGGGGCGTAGACCAGCCGCTCGAGCCGGCCGGGGCGCAGCAGCGCCGGGTCGATGAGGTCGGGCCGGTTGGTCGCCCCGATCACCACGACGTTCCGGAGTGACTCCACCCCGTCGAGCTCGGTGAGCAGCGCGGCGACGACCCGGTCGGTCGTGCCGCCGTCACTGGACTGCCCGCGCACGGGTGCGAGGGCGTCCACCTCGTCGAGGAACACGATCGAGGGGGCGGACTCCCGCGCCCGCCGGAACAGCTCGCGCACGGCCCGCTCGCTCTCGCCGACCCACTTGCTGAGCAGCTCCGCGCCCTTGACGGACAGCACGTTGGCCTGCCCGGACCCGGCGATCGCCTTGACCAGGAAGGTCTTCCCGCACCCGGGCGGTCCGTAGAGGAGAAGCCCCCGGGGCGGCGCGACGCCGAGGCGGGCGAACGTGTCCGGGTAGTTCAGCGGCCACAGGACGGCCTCGGTGAGTGAGGCCTTGACCTCCACCATGTCGCCTACGTCGTCGAGCGTCATGCTGGCGATGTCGAGCGTCGCGCCCTCCATCGAGCTCGCGCGTACGACGTCGAGGGCGGCGTCGAAGTCGGCGGCGGAGATGGTCGGCGACTCGCTGTCGCGCTGGCGGGCCGCCGCGCGCAGTCCCGCCTCGCGGACGAGCGCGAGCACGTCAGCGGCGACGAAACCGGGTGTGCGGCCGGCGATCTCGTCGAGGGCGACGTCGGCGGCCAGCGGGACGGCGTGGGTGGCGACCTCGAGCAGCCGCAGCCGCTGGCCGCGGTCGGGGAGCGGGATGGACAGCTCGTGGTCGAGCGTCCCGGGGATGCGCAGCTGCGGGCTGACCCGGTCGGGATGGGCCGTCGTGCACACGATCGCCGCCCGGCCGTCCGCCACGACGTCGCGCAGGGCTTTGAGCAGGACCGGCAGCAGCGGTCCGCTGCCCTCGCGGGGGGCGATCGCCTCGATGTCGACCAGCAGCACGACCGACGGCGACTCTCGGGTGGCCCGCGACAGAGCATCGACGAGCTGCTTGGCGGCAGCGTCCGCGTCGGTCGCGGCCAGGGTCTGGGCCCAGAGGGTGGTGACCCGGGCGCCGACCTCACGGGCGACGGCACCCACCAGCGCCGCCTTGCCCGAGCCGGCGGCGCCGGTCAGCAGCACGCCGAGCGAGGGCGTGCCGCCGAGGCGGGCCAGCAGGTCGCGGTGGTGGAAGCCGAGCTCCAGCCACTCCTTGAGCGCCGCCCCTTGGCTCTCGAGTCCCGGCAGGTCGGCGAGCGTCTGGGCCGGTGCGTCCCGCCCCGGCCGAGTCGGCACCACAGGGGTGGCCGTCCCGGTCGTGGTCCGTCCGCCCTGCCACCCCGCGACGGTGCCCATCGTGACGACGACCGGTCCTGACGGCTCCGTGTCGGTGACGTGCAGGACCTGGCTCGGCCAACCGGCCCCGAGCCAGGTCGACAAGGTCTGGCGCAGGCGCACGAAGTCGACCGGGGGGGCGAGGTCGCTGGGGCGCAGCGACACCTGGTCGCCGTTGGTGACCACCTTGCCGAGCAGGGCGGTGCGCAGTACCGAGGGGTCCAGCGTCTGGGTGACCCCGTCGGGCCCGGCCACCGTCAGCCGTGCCGCCTCGACTCGCGGCCCGGTCTCGACGACCACCGTGTCGCCGTCGCGCAGGCCGAGGTTCGACATGATGAGCTCGTCGCAGAGCACGCTCCCCGGGGGGCATTCCAAGGGGGCGACGACGGCGAGCGCGGCGGTGGTGCGCACGCCTCGGAGCACCACGACGTCGCCGTCACGAAGGCCCAGTCCGGTCAGCGCCTGCAGCGGCAGGCGCACGATCCCGTGACGGTCGTAGCGGGCCGAGCTGCGCAGGACCGCGGTGAGGGTGAGCACGCGCGGAGCCTACGAGGGTCCCGCGCATGAGGGTCGCGCCGATGAGCGGAACGCCCCGTACACTCGGGGACACAACTTCACAGCACCGCTCATCCCGAGGGGCACCAGGGACACGGCCCGATGACGCCCCGGCAACCAGCACTCACGTGCCAGGTGCCACTTCCGTCCCGCGCCGACGTCCGGCCCGGGGAAGATGAGGAGATCCTTCGTGACCACGCTCGCCCTTCCCGCTTCCTTCGCCGACTCACCGGCACGCGCCCTCGTCTGCCGCGAGTGCAGCAACGAGGTGGCCCTCGCCCCCGTCAACGTCTGCGACCAGTGCTTCGCACCGCTCGAGGTGGGTTACGACCCCGAGAAGCTCGCCCGCGTCACGCGGCAGAGCATCGAGGCCGGACCGCAGACCATCTGGCGCTACGCCGGGCTGCTCCCCGCCGGTCAGGACATCGCGACCCGGGTCGACCTCGGCGCCGGCATGACCCCGCTGCGCAAGGCCGACAACCTCGCCAAGGCGCTCGGCATGAGGTCGCTGTGGGTCAAGGACGACAGCGCCAACCCGACCCACTCGTTCAAGGACCGCGTCGTGTCCGTCGCGCTGTCGGCCGCCCGCGCCTTCGGCTACACCACCGTCTCCTGCGCCAGCACCGGCAACCTCGCCAACAGCGTCGCGGCGCACGCCACGCACGTCGGCCTGCGCGCCGTCGTCTTCATCCCCAACGACCTCGAGCAGGGCAAGGTCGTGCAGACCGCCGTCTACGGTCAGACGCTGGTCGCCATCGAGGGCAACTACGACGACGTCAACCGGCTCTGCAGCGAGATCGCCGAGAACGAGGACTGGGCGTTCGTCAACGTCAACGTGCGGCCCTACTACGCCGAGGGTTCCAAGACCCTGGGCTACGAGGTCGCCGAGCAGCTCGGGTGGCGCATCCCGCCGCAGGTCGTCATCCCGATGGCGTCCGGCTCGCTGCTCACCAAGGTGGACAAGGCCTTCGGTGAGCTGACCAAGCTCGGCCTGGTCGACGAGTCGCCGTGGAAGGTCTACGGCGCGCAGGCCACCGGGTGCTCGCCGATCGCGACCGCCTTCGAGAACGGCTGGGACACGGTCCGGCCGGTCAAGCCCAAGACGATCGCCCGCTCGCTGGCCATCGGCAACCCGGCCGACGGGCCGTACGCCCTCGACGCCGTCCGGCGCACCGGCGGCGCGATGGGTCACGTGTCCGACGAGCAGGTCGTCGAGGGGATCCGCCTGCTCGCCTCGACCGAGGGCCTGTTCGCCGAGACCGCCGGCGGGGTCACGGTCGCGACGCTGCGCCAGCTGCTCGAGCGCGGCCAGATCGACCCGGACGCCGAGACGGTCCTCTACAACACCGGTGACGGGCTCAAGACGCTCGACGCGGTCGCCGGCGAGGTCGGTCCGTCCGCGACGATCGCGCCGTCGTACTCCGCGTTCATGAAGACCGGTCTGGCGTAGGCGTCGGTGCGCCTGCGCTGCTCGGCCCCGCTGCTCGCGCTGGTCCTCGCCGCCTCAGGCTGCAGCGCAGACGGCGACGACGGCCCGTCCCCGGCAGCGGCCCCGGCAGCCGCGACCCCCGGGCCGGACCAGCGGGTCCGCGCCACGCTCGACGGCGTTGCGCTCACGCTCGAGGTGGCGGACGAGCCGAACGAGAGGGCGATCGGGCTGATGAACCGCACGTCGGTGCCGGCCGGCACCGGCATGGTCTTCCGCTTCGACGGGCTGGTCGACAACCGCTTCTACATGTTCAGCGTCCCGGTCCCGCTGCGGGCCGTGTTCGTGCGTGACGGTCGGGTGGTGTCGACGGTCGTCATGCCGCCGTGCCCGCTCTCGGACCCCGCCGCCTGCCCGACCTACGGCGCGGACGGGCAGTACGACACCGTCGTCGAGACGGCCCCCGAGACGCTGCCTGACGTCGTCCCTGGTGACGCGTACGCGGAGCTCGGCTCGTAGGTCCGGGCGGGCAGCCGACCCGGGTGGGCAGGACCGCGGCGCACGGCGCCCCCGCCCGTCGGGCCTAGCCTCCTGGACATGACCGCTTCGCTGAAGGACGCCGTCTCCCGCGAGATGCCCCGGGCCCGGACCGACTTGGAAGAGCTCGTCCGACTGCCGACCATCTCCGCCGATCCAGCCCACGCGGGCGACGTGGCGGCGGCCTGCCGACGGCTGGCCGAGCTCGCGACGGAGGCGGGAGCCCGGGACGCGACGATCGTCGACGCGGGTGGTGCGCCGGCGTTGATCGCGACCTGGCCCGCACCCGAGGGCGCGCCGACCGTGCTCCTCTACGCCCACCTCGACGTCCAGCCGACCGGTCCAGAACAGGAGTGGACGAGCCCGCCGTTCGAGCCGACCGAGCGGGACGGACGGCTGTACGCCCGGGGCGCGGCCGACGACAAGGCCGGCGTGCTCATGCACCTGGCCGTGATCCGCGCGTTCGGCGGCCGACCGCCGGTCGGGGTCGTGCTCTTCCTCGAGGGCGAGGAGGAGATCGGCTCGCCGACTCTGCCGACGTTGCTCGCCGAGCACCGCGACGCCCTGCGGTCCGACGTCATCGTCATCGCCGACTCGGCCAACGCCTCGGTCGATGTCCCGTCGTTCACGACGAGCCTGCGAGGACTGGTCGACGTGCTCGTCGAGGTGCGGGTGCTCGAGAGGCCCGTCCACTCCGGCATCTACGGGGGAGCCGTGCCCGACGCGCTCACCGCGCTGTGCCGGCTGCTCTCGACTCTGCACGACGACGACGGCGCCGTCGCTGTGTCCGGCCTCGAGGCCACCTCGTCGACCGCCCCCGACCCTGACGAGGACGTCTTCCGGTCCGACGCCGGGGTGCTGCCGGGCGTCCGACTGATCGGCAGCGGGAGCGTTCCGGAGCGGCTCTGGCACCAGCCCGCCGTCGCCGTGCTGGGCATGGACGTGCCCAGCACCGCCGAGGCGTCCAACGTGCTGCTCCCGCGTGCTCGCGCCAAGGTGAGCCTGCGCCTCGCTCCGGCGCAGGACGAGCACGCGGCGCTGAAGGTGCTCGCGGACCACCTGACGGCGCACGCCGTCTGGGGGAGCGAGGTCGAGGTCACCGCGGGCTCTACCGGTGGTGGCTTCGCTCTCGAGACCACCGGCGGCGTCTACGACGTGGCCCGCGAGGTGTTCGAGCAGGCGTACGGCAACGCCCCCGTCGAGACCGGGATCGGGGGTTCCATCCCGTTCATCGCCGAGTTCGCCCGGGCCTACCGGGGGGCGACCGTCCTGGTCACTGGTGTTGGCGACCCGGCGTCGCGCTGGCACGGCATTGACGAGAGCCTGCACCTCGGCATGTGGGAGAGGGCGTGCCTCGCAGAGGCGCTCCTGCTCCAGCGGCTCGGCGAGCGGGCCCGGTGATGGCCGAGCCGGTCAGCGTCGCGGAGCGGTTGACCCAGGTCCTGTCCGCGTGGGCGGCCGGCTCGATCGTGACCGGTGCCGTCCTCTCGGCGTGCCCGGTCACCCGCGGGTTCGGACGGCAGACCGCCGCCTGGGGAGCGGTTGACGGGGCCATCGCCTACGCGGGCCGTCGCGGCCGGAAGCGCAAGGGACCGACAGACCCGGGGCGGCTGCGCCGGATCCTGCTGCTGAACGCCGGACTCGACCTCGGCTACCTCGCCGTCGGCGCACGCCTGTATCGCACCGAGCGCTGGCATGGCGACGGCCTCGCGGTGCTCGTCCAGGGCGCGTTCCTGCTGGTGCTGGACACCACGGCGGCGAGCCGCATCAGAGCCTGAGCTCTGTCAGCGGCCCTTCTTCCCCGGAGCCGGCGTCGCCGCGAGCTGCGGGCAGGTGTTGGCCAGGTCGCCGGAGTCCGGACGCGTGACGGTCTGGCTCGCCGGCGGGGTCTTGCCGGTGGTGACCCAGGAGGTCAGCCGCTGGAAGGCCTCGCGGTAGCACGGCAGGATCGGGCGCAGGACCGTCGGCTGGGCGTCGACCAGTCCGTCGACGTGGTTGCCGTCCTCGATGACGTAGTAGCGGTGGCTCCTGCTCTTGCCGGAGGCGGCGACCATGTCGGTGTAGACGTCGGAGTCGGTCTGAATCGGCAGCAGGGCGTCGAGGTCGCCGTGCAGCGTGATCATCGGCTTGCCGATCCGACCGGTCAGCGAGGTGAGGGCGAGCGCGTCCTTGACCGCCTGCGGGCGGGACGCGTAGTCGTACTGCGCGTCGCAGGCCGTCGGCGTCCCCGGAGCGGTGCCGGTGGCGCAGAACGGCGTCCCGGCCTTGGTCGCACCGTCGTAGTCGGGGTCGAAGGCCTCGCGGTAGACCCGCTGCGTCAGGTCCCAGTAGACGGCGTAGTGGTCCGGCCACAGCGACTCGGATCCGGGCTCGAAGCCGACGTCGTACATGCGCTGCCGGGCTGCCGGGTCGACGTTCGACGTCGGGTAGTCACGCAGCGCTGTCGGCAGGTAGGTGAACAGGTTGGGTCCCTGCGCCTGGAACAGCGACCCCTCCCAGTCGACGCCGCCGTCGTAGAGCTCGGGGCGCTTCTCGAGCTGCCAGCGGGTGAGGTAGCCGCCGTTCGAGATGCCGGTCATCCACGTGCGCGCGGGGGCGGTGCCGTAGCGCTGGGCGAGGACCTGCTTGGCCGCGACGGTCAGCTCGGAGACCCGCTCGTGCCACTCCAGCAGGGGCTGAGCCGGGGCCGAGCGGGCGCCGTTGTTGAAGAACGACGTGCCACTGTTTCCCTTGTCGGTGGAGGCGAAGGCGTAGCCCTGCGAGAGCGCCCAGTCGCTGATGATGTAGTCGTTGGCGTACTGCTTGCGCACCCCGGGCGCACCGGTGACGACCAACTGGCCGTTCCAGTTCGCGGGCATCCGGATCACGAACTGCGCGTCGTGGTTCCAGCCGTAGGTCGTGTTGTTGGTCGAGTCGTCAGGGAAGTAGCCGTCGACCTGGATCCCGGCACCGGCCGGTGGGTTCCTCGACTGCTTCGAGTGCAGCGCGGCCCAGTCGCTGGCGTCACTGCGACCGACCGCCGCCAGGGCGGTGGCCGACAGGTCGGGCTGGCACTCGACGCGCTGCATCTGAGCGCCTGGGACCTGGATCGCCGAGGCGTTGGTGCACGGGTCGGCAGCCGCGGCGCCGGCTGTCCCTGAGGTCGTCAGCAGCGGCGCAACCAGAAGTGGCGACAGGGCCAGGGCGGCGAGTGCAGAGCGTCGGGACGAGGGCATGGAGAGCGCCTTTCGCAGCAGGTATCCGGAGGATCCCCCGTGGTGACGACGGTCACACCGGGGTGTCCGCACACCGCTGGAAGGAGGCGATGTGCGCTACCTCCACCTTCAACGAGCCGCGGTCACGAACGGACACGAGCTCGCTCGAAGACTGGGCTTTGTCTCTACTCGTCCGATTTGTCGGTGGAGGCAGCTCCCATGGCGGTGTGACCTCCGTCACCCGCACACTCCCGCCACCGACTGCACCCGAACGGGTGCGGCGGTCGCCCGGAGGTCCCGATGCGCACGTCCCTGACCGCACCCCTGCGCCTGGCAGTCGTCGTCCTGCTCCTCATGACGGCCACGCTGATCGTGCTGACCGGGCCGGGGGCGAGGCCCGCGGCCGCCGCCGGTGCGACTGAGGTGACGTCGTTCGGGACGAACCCCGGGGCACTGAAGATGTTCCGGTACGTGCCGGCAGGTCTGCCCGCCGGCGCCCCGCTCGTCGTGGCGATGCACGGCTGCACGCAGTCCGCCCTCGCCTACGACGAGGAGCCAGGTTGGGTGGCACTCGCCGAGCGATGGAAGTTCGCCGTCGTCCTGCCGGAGCAGCAGGCCGCCAACAACTCGAGCCGGTGCTTCAACTGGTTCGAGAACGGCGACATCACCCGCGGCTCCGGCGAGGCGCTCTCGATCAAGCAGATGGTCGACAAGACCAAGGCAGACCTGGGCACCGACTCCACGCGCACCTACGTCACCGGGTTGTCTGCCGGTGGTGCGATGACCTCGGTGATGCTGGCGGCCTACCCGGACGTCTTCGCCGGCGGCGCGGTCATGGCGGGGATCCCCTACCGCTGCGCGACCACGGTCAGTGCCGCCTTCGGCTGCCTCGACCCGGGCGTGAACAAGACGCCGGCGGCCTGGGGCGACCTCGTCCGCAGCGCCTCGAGCTTCACCGGCACGCGGCCGACGGTGCAGGTCTGGCACGGTACGAGTGACGCGACGGTCAAGCCGATGAACATGACAGAGCTGGTCGACCAGTGGACCAACGTCGCAGGCGTCGACCAGACCCCCGAGGTGCAGGACACCGTCGCGGGCTACCCCCACAAGGTCTATCGGGACGCGGCCGGTCGCAACGCGGTCGAGCTGTACGCGATCACCGGCATGGGGCACGGCACACCGGTCGACCCCGGCACCGGCCCCACGCAGTGCGGCATCGCCGCGGCGTACATCCTGGACGTCAACATCTGCTCGAGCTACTACATCGGCAAGGCGTGGGGCCTCGACAACTCCGACCGCGACGCCCCCGCCGTCAGCATCACTGCGCCGGCGAGCGGCGCCACGGTGAGCGGCACCGTCACGGTCGGCGCTACTGCTACGGACGCCGTGGGCGTCACGAAGGTTGAGCTGCTCGTCGACGGTCGGCTCCTCGACACCGACACCACGGCCCCCTACACCGCGACGTGGGACACCGCCGCCGCAGCCAACGGCACCCACACCCTGCTTGCGCGGGCCTACGACGCCGCCGGCAACATCGGGCGATCGGCCGAGGTCACCGTCACTGTCGCCGGTGGCGTCGAGGACACGACCGCGCCCACCGTGGACCTCACCAGCCCGGCGAACGGCGCGACCGTCGGCGGCACTGTCACCCTGACCGCGACGGCCGCCGACGACTTCGGCGTCACGAAGGTCGAGTTCTTCGTGGACGGCGTCTCGCTCGGGACGGGTACGCCGTCGATGACCGCCGGACCGTGGCAGCTCCAGTGGAACAGCGCCTCGGCCGCGGACGGCCCGCACGCGCTCTCGGTGCGGGCGTTCGACGCCAAGGGCAACAGCACGCTCGACGCCGACACGTCCGTCACGGTCACCCGCACCGTGGTCTCGCTCGACGAGACCTTCTCCGACCGCGACGTCAGCGGTGACCTCTACGACAGCCCCGGATGGACCGCAGGCGGCTGGGTCTCGAGCCCGGACAGCGCCTCGGCGCAGCCCGGCGGCAAGAACGCCTCCGCCACCGGGCTCGCGTCTTCGGGGGTGAGCTGCGTCGGCGGTCTCAAGACCAAGACCCTGTCCAGGACGGTGACGCTCGGCAGCGCGCCGGTGCTGAGCTACTCGCGCAAGCTGGCGCTCAAGGCGGCCGTGAACACGAGCACGACCGCCTCCTTCCGACTGCTCGTCAACGGGACTGCGGTGGACAGCAAGTCGGTGACCTACGCGACCTACAGCGAGACCGCCTGGACCCCCCGCAAGGGCCTTGACCTCAAGGCCTGGGCCGGGCAGAGCGTGACGCTCGCCCTCGAGGTGAGCGCCAACTCGAACGTCTGCCTCGAGGTCACCGGTGAGGCGTTCATCGACGACCTGCGCATCGAGAACCCGACCGCCCCAGCAGACTCGACCGCACCTGCCGTCAACCTCACGGCTCCGGCCACCGGCGTCACCGTGAAGGGTGCGGTCGACCTCACAGCAACCGCCTCGGACACCTCCGGGGTCAGCAAGCTCGAGTTCTACGTCGACGGGACCTTGCTCGCCGTCGACACCTCCGCACCGTACGCCGCGACGTGGAACTCGACCGAGGTGCTGGACGGCGCGCACCGACTGATGGCCAAGGCCTACGACAAGGTGAGCAACGTCGGTTCGGACGACGACACCAGCGTGACGGTCGCCAACGGCGCCGCCACCGGCGCCTCCGCCACCTTCGCCAGCCGGGCCGCCGAGGACGGCTACGTCAAGGCGAACGCCGACGGCACGTCATCGAGCGTCGGGGCCTACGAGGCGACCTACGGGGTGGCGATCGGCCGCGGATCGGACGCCCAGGTGAACCAGAGTCTGCTGTCGTTCGACACCTCGTCCGTGCCGGACGGCGCCAGCGTCACCGGGGCCTACGTGACGCTCTCGTACGCCTCCGGTTCCGGGGAACCCGTGGGCCTCACCGGCCGGCAACCGGCTCGTCGTCGACGTGCAGAACGGCTGCTTCACCGGTTGCGGCACCGAGGCCGCGGACTGGGGCAGTGCGGCCACGGCCGCGGGTGCGGCGGAGGTCGTCGCGTTCACCGCGGGCACGCAGTCCTCCGGCGGGTTCGGTGCGGCGGGACTGTCCTCCGTGAACCGGACGGGCCTGACCCAGGTGCGGCTGCGCTTCACCGGGACGCCCACCTCCACGGCCTACCTGTTCGTCCGGAGCGGGACGGCCGCGACCCTGCACCTCACCTGGCAGTAGCAGTTGTCAGGCGGTGCCCGACGGACTGGAACCGACCTTGCGGTAGCGGGACTCGACGAAGGCGAAGGCACCGTAGGCGAGCAGGCCGAGCGCGATGAGGGTGAGCACAATCTGGCCCCAGCTCTCCTGCGCGATCTCGCCAAGCGCGGCGTCGAGCCCCTTGGCCTGGCCCGGATCGTACTTCACCGCGCTCTGCACGAAGAAGTAGCCGAGCAGCATGACGATGGCGCCCTTGATGACGTAGGCGAACGTGCCCAGCTTGGCCGTGCCCTTGCGGACGGCCGCGGACATGCGGCCGGTCTCGAGGGTGCCGAGGAACTTCTCCTTCACGCCCTTGTAGATCTGCATCGCCCCGAACGCGATGACGGCGAGGCCGAGCGCGCCCACGAGGAACCGCCCGGCGGGCAGGCCCAGCAGGAACGCCGACCCCTTCTGCTCCTTGCCACCGCCCCCGCCGCCCGACCCGGCCTGGCTCACCAGTCGGAACGCGGTGAGGGCGAGCGAGGTGTAGAGCACGGCGTAGAGCGCCGCCTGCACCTTGTCCTTGGTGTCGATCTGGGGCGACGCGAGCGTCGTCACCTCGAGGATGCGACCGACGGCGAAGGCGAGCAGCCCGATGCCGAGCACGATCATGGCGACCTGGCCCGGACCCGTGCCGGCGATGCTCTTCAGGGCGCCGGTGGTGTTGGCCTCCTGCGTCGACGACCCGAACGCGAGCTGGAGGACCACGTAGGCGAGCGTCACGTAGACGACGCCCTTAGCAGCCCAGCCGAGCAGCACCACCTTGCGCGCTGTGTCCGAGCGACCTGCCTGCTGAGCCTTCCCCGCCACGTCAGTCATGCGTGGCCCCTACCCCGCGCGCACAGGCGCAGACAAAGCCGTTGCGCTCCGGCGGAAGGTGTCTACGTACAGACCATCAGCACGAGAAGAGAAGGAGACAGGACCGTGTCCGCCACCCAGGTCGCCCCCAAGCTGCTCAGCTGGGCCAGCGACATCGAGCAGAGCACCGTCGACCAGGCGGCCCGCACCGCCCGGCTACCGTTCGTCGAGGGGCACGTCGCCCTCATGCCCGATGCGCACCTCGGCATCGGGTCGACGGTCGGCTCGGTGGTCCCGACCCGCGGGGCGATCATCCCGTCCTGCGTCGGCGTCGACATCGGCTGCGGCATGGTCGCTTCCGAGACGTCGCTCACCGCTGCCGACCTGCCCGACGACCTCGACCCCCTGATGCCCCTGATCTCTCGGCGCATCCCCGCCGGCATGGGCCAGGGCCACGAGTTCGCCGTGGCGCAGGGGCGTCTCGCTGCTCTGGGTGATCCGCACACCGAGCTCGACGCCAAGCAGCGCAAGAAGGTCGCCGCGCAGTTCGGGACGCTCGGTTCCGGCAACCACTTCGTCGAGGTCTGCCTCGACGAGCGCGACGTCGTGTGGACGGTCCTGCACTCGGGGTCCCGCGGCATCGGCAACCAGCTCGCGCAGCGGGCGATCGCCGAGGCCAAGGGCCTGATGAAGGAGCGCTTCATCTCGCTCGAGGACCCGAACCTGGCCTACCTCGTACAGGGTGAGCCGTCGTTCGAGACCTACATCGGCGACATGCTGTGGTCGCAGGCCTACGCCTTCGGCTCGCGCGCCGTCATGGGCGAGCGGGTGCTTGCCTCGCTGTTCGAGGTCGTGGGGTCCGGTCGGCACCTCCGGACGATCAACTGCCACCACAACTTCACCCAGCTCGAGCACCACCACGGCAAGGACCTGTGGATCACCCGCAAGGGCGCGATCAAGGCCGCTGCCGGGGACGAGGGCGTCATCCCGGGCTCGATGGGGACCCGTTCCTACATCGCGACCGGGCTGGGCTCGACGGCGTCGTACGAGTCGTGCGCGCACGGGGCAGGGCGCCGGCTGTCCCGTACGGCTGCCCGCAAGAACCTCACCGTGGAGAGCCTGCGGGAGGCGATGGCGGGACGCTCCTGGAACGCCGACTCGGCCGAGAAGCTGCTCGACGAGCACCCGGCGTCCTACAAGGACATCGACCAGGTCATGGCCGACCAGATCGACCTGGTGTCGGTGCAGCACACGCTGCGCCAGGTGTTCAACTACAAGGGCGTCTGACGGACCGGCCCGGCGTTCGCGTCGGGCCGGTCTGCTCGTTCAGGCCCCGTAGGTGAGGGACGGCCGGTCAGGGACGGCCGGTCAGGGACGGCCGGTCAGGCCCCGTCGGTGAGGGACGGCCGGTCAGGGACGGCCGGTCAGGCCCCGTCGGTGAGGGACGGCCGGTCAGGGACGGCCGCCCCACAGCGCGGAGAGGCGGTCTGCCTCGCCGTCGGCCTGGCGAAGGCCGGCGGCGTAGGCGGCGGGACCACGGGACGCGTCCATCAGGTGCAGCCCCATGCCGCTGATCTCGACCAGCTCCTCGCTCGGCATGACCAGCTCGACCGCGGACCCGCTCGACCGGAGCGCTTCGAGGTGGGCCGTCCGGGCGCTCGTCTCGCGCACCGCCATGGGCAGCTCGACGCCGGGTGGGAGGTCGGCCATGACCGAGACGACCACGACGGCGCCGAAGCCGGCACCGAGGTCGGCGTTGAGCGCCGAGCGCATGCCGCCGTCCATGAAGCGGCCGTCCCCGATCGTGATGGGCGGGTAGACGAACGGCACGCTGCAGCTGGAGGCCACTCCGCGATCGAGCGGGATCCCGCTCGATCGTTCCCAGACGGTGAAGCGGCCCGAGTCCGTGTCCACCGCCGTGCACGCGAAGCGCTCGGGCCAGTCGTGGTCGGCGAACTCGGCGAACAGCGCGAGAAAGCTCTCCTGCGGTCCGACGGCGGCCTCCACGGCGCGACGGCCCAGCTCGACCATGGCCGGTTCGCCATCGGCATCGGGTGGGCCGGCCGGTCCGAGCCCTCCGAGCGCCTCGATCAGGTGCATCAGGCGCGCACCCACCTGCGGGTCGACCTCGGCCGACAGCGCCCGATCGACGGCCGAGCCGCCCTCGCCGGGCGGCTGCAGGTAGACCCGCTCCGCCCGCTCGACGAGGTCGAGGCCGGCGGCGAGCTGGGCCCCGACGACGGACCCTGCCGAGGTGCCGACGATGCGATCGGCTCGGGCGAGGTCGACCCCCCGTCGGGCGAGGCCGACCGCGAGGCCGGTCTCCCAGGCGATGCCCACCGGTCCGCCGCCACCGAGGACGAGAGCACGTGTTGTCATGCGGTGATCTTAGGCAAGCAGGCAGCGCTTGATCAGGTCAGGCTCAGCACGATCGTGGCCGCGACCACCGCGCCGAACAGCAGGAACCCGCCCACGGTCCAGAGGACGAAGCGGACGAGGTTGCGGTGCGCAGGGTGGTCGAGTCGGGCTTGGCGGGTGCCGAGGTCGACCTTGACGGGCACGACCTGGCCCCACCCGCAGCGTCTGCGGCCGAGTGGACGCGGCCGTGAGCTCTGACGACGAGCCGTCGGGGAGCGGGAAGCGGATCCGCCATGAGAACAGGCTCGACAGGCTGGTCGGCTGTACCACGCCGGGCACCCACACCACGCCCGAGGAGGGCTGCCCGGCGAAGGCGGAAGCGGGCAGCGGGCCGCGCTACAGGCGCCTGCGGGCGAACACGAAGTAGAGCAAGGCTGCGGGGGGGAGCAGTCCCGTGAGCAGGATGAGCAGCAGGTCCACGAGGTGATCGTGTCACGGGGGGTCGCTTGCACTCTCGTAGGCAGAGTGCTAAACCGTGGGTAGCACTCTGACGTGTTGAGTGCCAGATCTGGCAGGTGAGACCGGCAGTCCGGTCGTCCGTCGCGGGCACCGAGAGATCAGCACGTCCCGACCGGGAGGACCCACGTACATGTCAAAGATCATCGCCTTCGACGAAGAGGCCCGCCGCGGCCTCGAGCGCGGCATGAACCAGCTCGCCGACGCGGTCAAGGTCACCCTCGGCCCGAAGGGCCGCAACGTCGTCCTCGAGAAGAAGTGGGGCGCCCCCACGATCACGAACGACGGCGTCTCCATCGCCAAGGAGATAGAGCTCGAGGACCCCTACGAGAAGATCGGCGCCGAGCTCGTCAAGGAGGTCGCCAAGAAGACCGACGACGTCGCGGGTGACGGCACCACCACCGCCACCGTCCTGGCCCAGGCGCTCGTGCGCGAGGGCCTGCGCAACGTCGCCGCTGGCGCCAACCCGATGGGCCTGAAGAAGGGCATCGAGGCCGCCGTCGAGAGCGTCGTCGAGGCCATCGGCAACGCCGCCAAGGACGTCGAGACCAAGGAGCAGATCGCCTCCACCGCCAGCATCTCGGCGGCAGACCCCACGGTCGGCGGCATCATCGCCGAGGCCATGGACAAGGTCGGCAAGGAAGGCGTCATCACCGTCGAGGAGAGCAACACCTTCGGCCTCGAGCTCGAGCTCACCGAGGGCATGCGCTTCGACAAGGGCTACATCAGCCCCTACTTCGTGACCGACCCGGAGCGCATGGAGACCGTGCTCGACGACCCGTACGTCCTGGTCGTCAACTCCAAGATCGGTTCCGTCAAGGACCTGCTCCCGCTGCTCGAGAAGATCATGCAGTCCGGCAAGCCGCTGGCGATCATCGCCGAGGACGTCGAGGGCGAGGCCCTCGCGACCCTGGTGGTCAACAAGATCCGCGGCACGTTCAAGTCGGCGGCCGTCAAGGCGCCCGGCTTCGGCGACCGTCGCAAGGCCATGCTCCAGGACATCGCGATCCTCACCGGTGGTCAGGTCATCTCCGAGGAGGTCGGGCTCAAGCTCGACACCGCGGGCCTCGAGCTGCTCGGTGGGGCGCGCAAGGTCGTCATCACCAAGGACGAGACGACCATCGTCGAGGGTGCTGGCGACGCTGACCAGATCGCCGGTCGGGTCAACCAGATCCGGGCCGAGATCGAGAAGAGCGACTCCGACTACGACCGCGAGAAGCTGCAGGAGCGCCTGGCCAAGCTGGCTGGCGGCGTTGCGGTCATCAAGGTCGGCGCGGCCACCGAGGTCGAGCTCAAGGAGCGCAAGCACCGCATCGAGGACGCCGTCCGCAACGCCAAGGCCGCTGTCGAGGAGGGCATCGTCGCCGGTGGTGGCGTCGCGCTGCTGCAGGCTTCGGTCACCGCCTTCGAGAAGCTCGACCTGGTCGGCGACGAGGCGACCGGCGCGAACATCGTGCGCCTGGCGCTCGAGGCGCCGATCAAGCAGATCGCGATCAACGCCGGCCTCGAGGGTGGCGTCGTGGTCGAGAAGGTGCGCAACCTGCCCACCGGTCAGGGCCTCAACGCCGCGACCGGCGAGTACGTCGACATGATTAAGGAGGGGATCATCGATCCCGCCAAGGTCACCCGCTCGGCGCTGCAGAACGCCGCGTCTATCGCGGCGCTGTTCCTCACCACCGAGTGCGTCATCGCCGACAAGCCGGAGAAGGCTGCGGCCGGCGGCGGCGGCATGCCTGGTGGCGGCGGCATGGGAGACATGGACTTCTAGTCCAGGCTCCGGCACCACGCACTGCTCGTACGGGGCGGTCCTCCTTCCGGAGGGCCGCCTCGTCGGCGTTGCGGCGGCCCCGTGAGCGTGACGGTCCTGTGACGGACGGGTCAGCATCGGTGGGTACGGGCATGATCAGCGCATGAGCCTCGTCCGACTGGTCCCCTGGGTCGTCCATGCCGCGGTGGAGTACGCCGCGGCCCTGCTCTTTCTGATCGCTCCCTTCCTGTTCGGCTTCGAGAGCGAGACGGCGAAGTGGACCTCGATCGCCGTCGGCGTCGTGGTGCTGCTCGTCGCGGTCATCAGCCGCAGCCCGCTGTCGATCACGGACAGCCTGGCCTCCTCCGCGCACGCCACGCTGGACTACGTGCTGGCCCTGCTGCTGATACTCGCGCCGTTCGTCGGCGGCTTCGTCGAGGACACCGTCGCCACCACGTTCTTCGTGCTGCTCGGTGTCACGCACGGGACGCTGACCGCACTCACCCGCTTTCCCGAGCGCGCCACGGCGTGACCGGCGGCATGTGCCCCCGTCGGCGTTCGAGGTCCTCCACAGGCTGACGTCCGGGACGCTGGAGCGGCACGGCGAGGCGCGAGGCTCGTGACATGCCGACCGACGGGGAGCACCATGACGACTGTGACCACGATGCCGCTGCACGACTGGACCGTCGATGACCTCGGCGCGCTGCCCGATGACGGTCTGCGCTACGAGCTCGTCGACGGGGTGCTGCTCGTGAGCGCCGCCCCGTCGTACCTGCACCAGTTGGCTCTGACCAACCTCATCGTGCTCCTGGCGACGAGGTGTCCTCACCCGCTGCAGACGCTGGTCGCTCCGGTCGACGTGCGGTTCAGCCCGACCCGACAGCTCCAGCCCGACCTGATCGTCCTGCCGGACCAGCAGCGCGGCGGTCCGGACGTCCGCCCGCTGCCGCTGCTCGTCGTCGAGGTGCTCTCGCCGAGCACCCGCGCGGTCGACCTCACCCTCAAGCGGCACGTCTTCGAGCAGGGCGGCATCGCGTCGTACTGGCTCCTCGATCCGCTCGCGCCCTCGCTGACCGTCCTCGATCTGGTTGACGGCGCCTACGTCGAGACGGTTGTCGTGGTGGGGGAGCAGGGTTACGACGCGGTCCGGCCCTTCCCGGTGCGGGTCGTGCCCGCCGACCTGGTTCGCTGAGCCTCTCACTCTGGCCAGCTGTCCCCGTCGGCTGTCCACACGTCGGACGTGGGCAGCGTGACTGTCGCCTCGACGGGTCACGCTGTCGACATGCCGAAGGCGAGGGAGCACCATGACTGCCGTGACCACCGCGACGAGCGCGTCCTACCTGTCACCGCCCGGGGGGGGCTGGACGGTCGACGACCTCGACCGCTTCCCCGATGACGGTCTGCGCTACGAGCTCGTCGACGGCGTGCTGCTCGTGAGCGCCGCGCCGTCCGAGGAGCACCAGATTGCCCTCGGCAACCTCCACCTGCTGCTGGCTGCCGGCTGCCCGGCCGACCTGCGGGTCTTCTTCGCGCCGTACGACGTGCGCCTCTCGTCGCGCCGCCAGCTCCAGCCCGACCTCCTGGTGCTCCCGAAGGACCGCTCGCTCTCGGACCGCCGCCCACTGCTCGTCGTCGAGGTGCTCTCGCCGAGCACCCGGGCGGTGGACCGCACCCTCAAGCGGCTGGTCTTCCAGGACGGCGGCATCCCGTCGTACTGGCTCGTCGACCCGTTCCTCCCGTCGCTGACCGTCCTCGAGCTCGTCGACGGGGCCTACGTCGAGGTCGCGGTCGTCACCGAAGACCAGTCGTACGACGCCGCGACGCCCTTCCCTGTGCGCGTCGTGCCTGCCGACCTCGTGCGCTGAGCAGAACGCTCAGGTCAGTTGTCCTCGAGCGTCCTTGAGTCGGTACCGAAGTGTCAGTGGGCGCCCGTAAGTTCCTGCCATGGAGTCTCTTTCGAGCATGAGCGTGGCAGATCTGGCTGACGGCATCTGCCTGCGGGCTGGGCGCATCGCCGCTGCCCAGGCCGAGCTGCTGACGTGGATCGCCGAGTTCGACCGCCGTGAGGGCTGGTCCGGCCCGGGGTTGCTGTCGTGTGCGCACTGGCTGTCGTGGCGCGTCGGCTTGTCACCGGGCGCCGCGCGCGAGCAGGTGCGGGTGGCGCGGCGGCTGGAGGAGCTGCCCGCCGTCGCTGCCGCCTTCCGGGACGGGACCGCTTCGTACTCCCAGGTCCGGGCCATCACCCGGGTGGCGCAGGTCGACGACGGCATCGACTGGGTCGAGCTGGCCCGGCACGCCAGCGGGGCGCAGATCGAGAAGATCGTCCGGGGTGTGCGGCGGGTGCAGGCGCTCGACGAGGCGGCGGCTGACCCTGAGCGCGCAGCGTGGAAGGTGCGCACCCGCAAGCGCTACGACGATGACGGCAACCTGGTCATGACCATCTACGCTAAGGCAGAGCACGCCCCGCTGATCGAGGCGGGCCTCGAAGCCACGCGCGCCGAGATCGACCGCGACCGCGCCTGTGGACAACCGGTTCCCGCGGGAACGTCGGACGCCGTCGAGCCTCCGGCGCCGGCAACAGACGGTGACGCGCTGCTGACGCTCGCCCAGGACGCGCTGGCCGATGAGAAGCACGCCCACCCCGACATCACCCGGCGTCGCCGCCCCCAGATCACCCCTCAGATCGACCCGCTGTCCGGGTGGGCCCGCCAGCACGACGGTGAGCTGTTGCCGCCGTCGAGCCTTGGGGCGGTGCTCAAGACCCTGCCCGGCCGCGGCGGCCCCGGCCGACTCCGACCCGTCGCCGCCGCCGACCTGCGCCGGCACGACCTCGGCCGGTCGCAGCGGGTCGTCAGCGGTGTGCTGCGCGACCTGCTCGGGACGATCGACGGCGAGCGCTGCCGCTTCCCTGGGTGCACGCGCCACAAGAAGCTGCACGCGCACCACGTCGTCTCCTGGCGGGACGGCGGCGCAACCGATCTCGAGAACCTCGTGCTGGTCTGCGGTCGGCACCACACGCTCATCCACTCGACGGGCTTCCCGCTGGTGCTGCACCCTGACCGCCGGCTGGACGTCCGCACCGCCGACGGCGTCCTGGTCCTGCACCACCCCGCCCAGCCCTGGGGCAATCCGGCGGAGCTCGACCCGACCGGCCGCATCTCCGCGGGAACGCTCCCGCCCGACCATTGCGACGGGCGGCTGGACCTGGGCTATGTCCAGCGTATTGGTCGCGCAGGCGTCTTGAGGGGAGGTCCGGGGCGGCAGCGGGCTCCGCCGTCTACCGCAGGGCGGAGAACCACGACCCGTCGTCGTCGCGGTCGACTGTCTCCTGCGACTCGGCCGTGGTCATCAGCCCTCGCAGCCAGTCCTCTGTGAAGCCGCTCCCGCGGGCGGCGACACCGCCCCGGAGGCTAGCCCGCCGCGCCCGCTGTCACGGGGATCGGGGGCATACCGTGCCGCCCGTGACGGTGACAAAGCGGGGCTCGACCGGGACAGGCACAGACGCGGCTGACCTCGACGAGTACCTGCGCGCCTTTGCGGCCGGTGGCTACGCCGTCGCGGACGTCGTACCCGCGGTCTGCGTTGCCTGCGCCCCGACGACTGCCGGCTTCGCTGTCGCTCTGGACGACGAGGTCGGTGCGGCAGCGCGACGATGCCTGGCCTGCCACGTCGAGGTCTCGATGCTCGACAGCAAGGACCACCTCGAGGACGCGGACCTCGGGGACGCCGCGCGTCCGTGTGGCGGTCAGCAGTTCGACGTGGCGGTCGGCTTCGCCTTCCTGGAGGACCAGGAAGTGCGCTGGGTCAGCGTCGGCCTGCGCCGCCGCACCGACGGCCTGCTGGGGGTCTACGTCGACTGGAAGCTCGACTACAGCCCTTCGCGGCACCTCCTGGCAGCCGGGTAGCCACGCCGCACGTACTGGGCGAACACGGAGGGCACCCAAGGTCCATCGCTGGCCCCCGTGATCAGCTGGGTGACATCTGCGTCGTATGCGAGCGTGCGCCTTGCCCCAGCCGATCATGAGGTCGGCGCTGCAAGATCGGCTGGGTGAACCCCCGCCCACCGGCGAGCGTGCGCCTTCCCCCGGCCGATCACCGGGGTGGCCTCAGCGCCGTCAGCCCCGCAGCCGCCGCGACCACAAGGCCGGGTCGTGCCTCGCCCACCGCGCTCGGCAAGCGACGTCCCCTGGTCTTCGTCGGGAGCAAGGCCCGGCCTGGTGTCACATCCACGGGCGCTGCGGTGCTGTAGAGACATGAGCCTGATCAACGACGTACGAACGGCGCCCCCGGTCGCGCCGAAGGCGGAGCGACCGGGCAGGCGAGGGGAGCTGTTGGCGATGCGCGGTCCGGGGCCCGGTCCCGTGCGGGCAGACCTCGCCGAGGTCTTCCGCCGCGACTACGCGCTGGTCGTCGGGGTGGCAGCTCGGATCCTGGGCTCGCGAGACGAGGCCGAGGATGTCGCGCAGGAGGTGTTCCTGTCGCTCGGTCGGTCCTCGGTGCCGGCCGGGGAGGCCCGCGGGTGGCTCTGCGTCGCTGCCGCCCACACCGCACTGAACCAGCTCCGCGCAGGGCGACGGCGCGCTGCTCGGGAGGAGATCGTCGCCGCTGCCGGCGAGGACGTCGTCGCCGACGTCGCCGATGCAGTGGTGACGCTCGAGGAGCGCAGCCGCGTACGCGCCGCCCTCGCCCGGTTGCCCCACAAGCACGCCGTGGCCCTCGTGCTGCGGCACAGCGGCATGAGCTACGCCGACGTCGCTGCGGCGCTCGACCTGTCCCCCGGAAGCGTCGGCACCACCGTGCGCCGCGCCGAGTCCACCTTGCGCAAGGAGCTGACCCGTCATGCGTCATCCGACTGAGGGCGTGCTGCGCCGACTGCTCGACGAGCCGGCGGGGGTGGCCGACCTCGATCGCGCGCACGTCGTCGGCTGCCAGGAATGCCTGGGTGGGCTTGCCGCCGCCCGTGAAGACGTCGACCTCGTCGGCGCCGCGCTCGCGACAGACGGGTGCGCGGACGTCGACCTTGCCGCAGCCTGGGCGCGCCAGGAGGTGCTCGCGGCCGGGGGGTCTGCTCGATGGAGCATTGCCTCCGCGTCGAGTACTGCCACTGCGGCGCACCGCCCGGCGGCGGCGGGTCGGCGCCCCTCGCGCGGCGGTGCCTCGGGACCAGGACGAGGGTCAGGCCCCCGCGCCGCCCGCCTGCGAGCCGGTCTTCGCCGTCCTGCGGTCGCAGCCCTCGCCGTCGCCGTGGTCCTGACCGGCGCCAGCACGGCCGCTGCCAACGACTGGCTGCAGGTCTTCCGGACCGAGCGGGTCGCGCCGCTCAACATCACGACCGGCGACCTGTTCGCGCTTCCGGACTTGAGCGCGTACGGCGACCTCGCCGTGACGTCTGAGCCGGACGTGCACGCGGTGGCTGACGCCGCGGCGGCTGCTGCAGAGACCGGGCTGGACGTGCCCGTGGTGTCCGACCTGCCCGGCGGGGTCACCGCCGATCCCGTCTACCAGGTGGGCGGCAAGGTGAGCGCCACCTTCACATTTTCCGCCGAGCGAGCTGCCCGGGCCGCCGAGCAGGCGGGCGAGGCCCTCCCGCCGATCCCGCCGGGACTGTCGGGCAGCTCGGTGCGGCTGGACGCCGGCCCCGGCGTCGCCCAGGTCTGGACGTCCTCGGCGGGTGCGCCGGCCCTGGTCGTCGGCCGCGCCGTCGCGCCGACGGCGTTCTCCACCGGCGTGCCCTTCGAGGTGGTCCGCGACTACCTGCTGTCGCTCCCCGGCTTCCCCGACGAGGTGGCGGACCAGTTGCGCTCGTTCGCGGCGGACGGGTCGACGCTGCCGCTGCCCGTCCCCGCGGACGAGCTCATCACCACGACAGAGCGGGTGGACGGGATGGAGGCCACCGTGCTGCGCACCCGCGACCGGACCCTCGCGGCGGTCGTGTGGGTCGACGATGGAGTGCTGACCGTCGTGGCCGGGGCGCTCGACAGTGACGAGGTCCTCGCCGTCGCGCGGGGGCTCCAATGACGGCCGCCAGCCTCGCCCCGGCCGGGACCGACGCCGCGCGCGGCGTGGCCGCGCAGCTGGTCGCGGCCCTGCCGTCGGCTCCGGCCGTCTGGTGCTCGGGCCTGCGCAAGCGGTACGGCCGGCAGCAGGCGGTCTCCGACGTGTCCTTCCAGGTCGACCGCGGGGAGGTCGTCGGGCTGCTGGGCCCGAACGGCGCCGGCAAGACCTCGGTGATCAAGATGCTCCTCGGACTGGTCCACCCCGACGCCGGCGAGGTGATGCTCCTCGGGGCGCCCGCCTCCGATCCGGCTGCCCGGGCTCGCGTGGGCTACCTCCCCGAGCTCTTCCGGTACCAGCCGTGGCTGGACGCCTCCGAGCTGCTCGCTCTGCACGTACGCCTGTCCGGGATCGACGTCACCGCACACGACCAGCGGGAGTGCCTGGCGCTGGTCGGTCTGGCCGACCGTGCCGGTGATCGGTTGGGTGGCTTCTCCAAGGGGATGCAGCAGCGGCTGGGCCTGGCCGTCGCCCTGGTGGCCGGGCCCCAGCTCGTCGTGCTGGACGAGCCGACCAGCGCGCTGGACCCGCTCGGACGCGCGGACGTGCGCGACATCGTCCTGGAGCTCAAGGGCCGGGGCGTCGCGGTCCTGCTGAACTCGCACCTGATCGGCGAGGTGGAGCGGGTCTGCGACCGCGTGGTGATCCTCGACCGCGGACAGGTGGCCGCCTCCGGCACGCTGGCCGAGCTGCTCGGGCAGCGCGAGCTCCGGTTGCAGTTGACGGACCTCTCGACTGGCGCGCGGGCACGGCTTCTGGCGACGGGCAAGGCCGAGCAGGAGGGCGAGTGGTTCACCGTCGCGCTCCCGGTCGACGACCTCGGCACGGCGGTCCCCGACCTGGTCGCCGACCTGGTCGCCCTGGGCGCGAGGGTGCACGCGGTCGAGCCTGGGCGGATCAGCCTCGAGGAGAGGCTCCTCGGCATCCTGCGCGACGGCGCCGCCGAGCGGGCTCACTCTGAGCAGGCGGAGCGATGACGACCCGGACGGTCCTGACCATCGCCGGGCTCACCCTGCGCGAGGCGTCCCGCCGGCGGGTGCTGCTCGCCCTCACGGCGCTCACCGTCGTCCTGCTCGCGCTGAGCGGCTGGGGCTTCTCCCGGCTCGCGGCCGAGTCTGGCGGCACGCTCACCACGGGTGAGGCCCGGCTGACCGCCTCCATCGTGCTCAACCTGGTGATGTTCGGATTCAGCCTGATCGCGGCCCTCGGCACCGCCTTCCTCGCCGGCCCGACGCTGTCCGGCGAGACGGAGTCGGGGATCGCGCTGGCCGTCCTGGCCCGACCGATCCGCCGCTCGGCCTTCCTGCTCGGCAAGTGGCTCGGCCTCGTGGCGTTCGGAGCGGGCTTCGTCGTCCTCGCCGGTCTGGCGCAGATCGTCATCGTCTGGGCGGCGGTGGGCTACTGGCCCCCGGAGCCTGCGGCCGCCCTCGCGCTGCTGGCCGCGCAGACGACGGTGCTGCTCACCCTCGCCATGCTGCTCTCGACGGCCATCTCACCGATGGCGTCCGGCGTGGTCGCGGTCGGCCTATTCTGCACGACCTGGGTGGCTGGGGTCGTGGGCGGCGTGGGTGCGTCCCTCGGCAACGACGCGGTCGAGCGCGTCGGCAGCGTGTCGCGGATGCTCCTGCCCACCGACGGCCTGTGGCGCGGAGCGATGCACGGCTTCCAGGACCCCTCTGCCCTGCTCCAGCTCAGCGGCGGCGCGGACGCCGAAGCCTTCCCGTTCCTGAGTGCGGCCCCCCTGACGCCGGGTTACCTCGCCTGGGCCGCCGTGTGGGTCCTGATGATCTGGGGGCTCGCGGCGGCCTCGTTCCTGCGCAAGGACCTGTGACGACCCCTGCCACGGGTCCGTCGCCCGCTCAGCGGGCGAGGGAGGCGTCGCGGCTGGCCGCCACTCCGAGCACGGCGATGGCGCCTAGCAGGGTCAGCGCGCCGAGCGCCGCCTTCTTGCTGATCAACCCCTTGCGGGCCGCGAGCAGCACCGCCCCGGCGTCCACGACACCCAGCACGAAGCCGGCCTGGAGGGCCCGGGTGAGGTCGTTGCCCTGAGCCTGCAGCGTGCGTACGCCCGCCGTGGCGTTGCGGACCCCGACCATGCGGACGAGCAGGGGGGCGGCTGTCGTACCGGCTGTGATGCCGAAGGCCCGAGCCGTGGCCGACGGGGCGAGGACGGCGAGGGCGCCGAGCCCGACGGACAGCTGGCCCACCAGCTGGTGCGCGAGCTCGGGGTCGATCCGGTCGACGGCGCCCGAGAGCGAGGACAGGGACAACGTGGTCAGGGCGGTGTCGGACATGTCGCCCCCGTGCCCGTCCTGCGGCCGAGCACACCACGTCTGCGATCCTGGGTGGGACACCCACGCACCAGGAGGAACCGCACCCATGGCGACCAACGGCGAGAACGCGTACGAGCTCTACTCCGAGGCGATCGGCGAGTCGGAGGGCAGCGGCGACTGGATCGAGATCGACCAGGCGCGCATCCAGGCGTTCGCGGACGTCACCGAGGACCAGCAGTTCATCCACGTCGACCCGGAGCTGTGCAAGACGCTCTCGCCCTGGGGCGTCCCGATCGCGCACGGCTTCCTCACCCTGTCGCTGCTGAGCAAGCTGGCCGAGACGGTGCCGCAGCCGGCGGAGCGCCTCACCGGCGTGGTCATGGGCGTGAACTACGGCTTCGAGAAGGTCCGCTTCGTCAACCCGGTCAAGGTCGGCTCGAAGATCCGGGCCAGCGCGGTCCTCAAGGCGGTCGAGGCCAAGGACGCCAACACCCTGCAGGTCACCAAGACCTACACCGTCGAGATCGAGGGCGAGAGCAAGCCCGCACTGGTGGCTGACTGGATCACCCGGCTCGTCTACGGGTGACCAGCACCCTGCTGCCGGGTCCCGTCGGGCTCTGGACGAGCGCGCTCGACGTGCTCGATGCCTCGGCGGCCCGCGACGCCGTCGCCGAGCTCGACGACCAGGGCTGGGACGCCCTGTGGTTCGGCGAGGCGTACGGCCGCGAGGCCTTCAGCGCCGCGGCCCTCTACCTCGGCGCGAGCCGCCGCATGGCCGTCGCCACGGGTATCGCCAGCATCTACGGCCGCGACGCCATGGCCGCCAACGCGGCCGCGCGCCTGCTGGAGGAGCTGCACCCCGGGCGCTTCGTGCTCGGCCTCGGCGTCAGCCATGTGCCGCTGGTCGAACGGATGCGCGGCCACTCCTACGCCAAGCCGGTCGCCGCGATGCGGGAGTACCTCGACGCGCTCGACGGGGCGACCTTCGCTGCCGCCGGGGGCACGACCGCCCCGTCGCGGGTGCTGGCCGCGCTCGGCCCGAAGATGCTGGAGCTCAGCCGCGACCGGGCACAGGGCGCTCATCCCTACCTCGTGACCCCCGAGCACACGGCCTCGGCGCGGGAGACCCTCGGCCAAGGGCCGCTCCTGGCCGTGGAGCAGGCGGTGGTCCTGTCCGACGACCCCGAGGTCGTGCGCGAGCGGGCCCACTGGCACCTGGAGATCTACACCGGGCTCCCCAACTACCGGAACAGCTGGCTGCGGCAGGGGTTCTCCGAGGACGACGCCGTACGCGGTGGCAGCGACCGGCTCAAGGCGGCTCTGGTGGTCGGCGGGGACGAGCAGGCCGTGGCCGACCGGGTGCGAGCGCACCTCGACGCCGGCGCCGACCACGTCTGCCTTCAACTGCTCGGGCCTGACCCGTTCTCCGTACCGGGCGAGGACTGGGCCCGCCTGGCCCCTGCCATGGCGGACCTGCGTCGGTCGATCCGCTGACCGCCGACGACGCCCCGGTCCCGGAGACCCGACGGGAGCGCGAGGAGCGCATCTACGCGCGCGCCGAGCAGAAGCTCGAGAGGACCAATGCCCGGCGCATACGTCGAGGTCCGGAGACGCTCTTGGCGGTGCTGATCGGACTCAGCCTCGCCGTCGGGGTGGTCGCCGCGGTCGACCTGCGTCGGCTGATGACGCCACGAGGCACGGCGCTCGCCTGGACCGGGGCGGCGGTCTTCGGGGACTGCACGGCCTACGAGGCCCTGTCCACCGCCGCCCCGTCCGGGCCGACTGACCTGCGCAAGGAGCGCGAGCGCTGTCTGGACCTGCGTCGCAGGACCGCACCGAGTCGTGAAGAGGCCTCGCGGATAGGGATCGACCTGCAGGCTGTGGAGCAGCAGTCCAAGCGCCAGGCCACGGCCCAGGTGCAGATCAGCCGACCCGAAGGGGTGCAGGTCGTCCTGCTGCGGATGCAGCGCAAGGGCGACGGCTGGGCGGTGCTGCGCACGCAGGAGACCTGCGCGGCGGTCGGCTGCGCTTGAGGCCCGAGATCGACCGGCCGGGTCAGGTGGCCAGGGGTCAGGGGGTCAGGGGTCAGGGGTCAGCCAGCACGCCCTGTCGGCGCGCGACGGCCACCGCCTCGGTGCGGCTGGCAGCCTGCAGCTTGGCGAGCAGGTTGGACACGTGGACGCTCACCGTCTTGGCGCTGATGAACAGCACCTGGCCGATCTCGCGGTTGCTGCGCCCCTGGGCCACCAAGCTCAGCACCTCGAACTCGCGGGCGGTCAGCGCCGACCTCTCCGGAGCCGTCACCGGGGCGAGGCCGGGAGCCCGCAGCTCGCGCAGCAGCGGTCGGGCCCCCAGCGCCCGAGCCGTCGTGATCGCGACTTGCCGCTCGGCCTCCGCCTCGTCGCCGGCACTGCGGAGCGCCGCGGCGAAGCGGGCCCGCGAGCGGGCGGTCTCGAAGACGTGCCCGAACACCTCGAACGCCTCGACCGCCGCGCGCCATGCCGCTACGGACTCGTCGGGCGGGACGGCGCTGCCGGTGAGGTGCCGCAGCCGCCGGCTGTCGGCCGCAGCCCGCGCCTGCCACGCCAGGGTCTCGGGACCCGGCCGGACCGCGGTGGCGGACGCCCGCGAGACCGCCTCGTCCAGCTCATCGCCGCGGCGGGCGAGCGGCAGCCGCTCGCTCGCCGAGGCGTGAACGGCGGCGGTGCCGAGCTGGCCGAGCAGCAGGGCGCTCAGGCGGATGCGCGCCTGGAAGTCCGGGTCCTCCCACAGATGCGCCACCAGGGTGACCACGTCGTCGTGCAGCGCCAGGGCGTCCTCGAGGCGTCCGCTGTCGCCCAGGAGGTCGAGCCCCGCCCCTGCAGTCCCGACGGCGATCAGACCGTCGCGCTCCCACCACGGGCGCAGCGCAGGCAGCCGCTCGACGGCCGCCAGATCGCCGCGACCCGCGGCCACCGTCAGCGCGGCGGCGTCCAGGGTGGCCCGAGCCAGCTCGGGCGGCTGCTCGCCGGTGGTGTCGGCGATCTGCTCGGCCTCGTCCCAGCGGCCGCGGATGCTCGCGACCAGGACGGCCATCGATCGGCCGTCCACGCCGTACGGCGCCCACGGCCGACGCATCTGCACGGCCCGGGCCGCCGCCTGCTCGTAGGCCGCCTGCGCCTGCTCGAGGTGTCCGCGCTCGAACAGGACGCTGCCGAGGTTGTGAATGCTGCGGAGCTCTGCCGGCGCGTCGCCGGCCCCCCGCGCCTCGGAGATGCTCGTGCGCAGCGCCTGCTCGGCGGCGGCCAGATCGGTGCCCCTCGTGGCCCGGGTGAGGGTCGTCGTCGCGTCGGCGAGCACCGCCGACAGCCCGAGCTCGCGGGCCAGCTCGATCGCCTGGGTGGCCCACCGGATCGCCTCGTCCGGCTGGGAGGTCACACCGTTGGCGCGGGCGTGGACCGCCAGGACCCGCGCCCGGAGCGCCGGGTCGCACTCGAGCCTGAGCGCCTCGGTGGTCAAGGCGAGCACGTCGAGCGGCGCGTCGTCGAGCAGAGCCGTGCCGGCCACGGCGACGAGCAGGCGCACGCGCGCCTGGACGGGCGCGTCGTCGGGAAGCCGTTCGAGCTGTTCCTGCACGAGCGACAGCGCGCGTTGCAGCAGCCCTGCCGCGACGTTGCTCTCACAGGCCCGCAGGACGAGGTCGACGGCGTCGATGGGTGGCGTGCCGCCGGGGACCCCGCCCTCCGCCAGCAGACGCAGGGCCTGCTCGTAGTGCCGGGTGGCCTCGGCCGGACCGCCAACCGCCATCGCCTCGTCACCGGCCCGCACGCCAGCGCGTACGGCCGTTCCCCGGTCTTGGGCCACGAGCGCATGGCGGGCCAGCTCGGCCGCGGTCCCCTGAGCTGGACCACTGGCGGGCGCGTCGGCGAGCAGCCGCGCGTAGCACCGGTGCCAGCGCACCCGCTCCCCTGGCAGCAGGTCGTCGTAGACCGCCTCGGCGAGCAGTGCGTGCCGGAAGGCGTAGCCGTCCGGACGGGCCACGAGGACGTTGCGGTCGACGGCGCTGCGCAGCGCCTCGTCGACGTCGGGCACCTCGCCGGCGAGGACCTGCGCGAGCAGCTCGTGCGACACCCGACGCCCGGCGACCGACATCGCCTTGAGGGTCGTGCGCGCCGGAGCGTCGAGAGCGTCGAGGTGCAGGAGCAGGACGTCGCTGACGTCGCGGGACAGCACCTGGTCGCCCCGCTGCGCTGCCGCGACGAGCTCCTCGGTGAAGAAGGCGTTGCCCTCGGCGCGGGAGACGATGTCGTCGACCGCACGATCGGTCAGCTCGGCCGGTGCCAGCGCGCGCACCAGCGTGCGCACGTCGGGGTCGGGCAGCGGCTGCAGGTGCAGCCGGCTCACTCCGGGCAGCCGGGACCAGTGCGCCACGTCAGCGCGCAGCGGGTGCCGCCGGTGCAGGTCGTCGGCGCGGTAGGACCCGACGATGACGACGCGCGAGCCCCGCCCGCGGGTGAGCAGCACGGTCAACAGCTCGCGGGTCGACGGGTCGGCCCAGTGCAGGTCCTCCAGCACGAGCAGGACCGGCGCCGAGCGGCCCAGCTGCTCGAGGGCGTGCTGGACGGCGTCGAGGAGCCGCACGCGCAGCTGTCCGTCACCTGTCTCACCCCTCGGACCTGCGCTGCCGGAAGGGCCGGGGCCGGACCGGCGCTCCGGCAGCAGCCGACCCAGCGCCGGAGTGCTCGTCACCAGCTCGTCGGCCACCTCGGGTTGATCGGCCACGAGGCGGCCGAAGGCGTCGCGGAACGGCAGGTACGGCAGCCAGTCGCCGCCGAAGTCGAGGCAGTGACCCACCAGCACGCGCCACCCCTGCCGCTGCGCGCGTTCGCTCAGCTCGCCCAGCAGGCGGGTCTTGCCGACACCGGCGTCACCGGCGAGCAGGACAGCGCGGGTCGGCGGACCGGCCTCCCCGCCGGGCGGTCCCAGCCCGACCAGGCGGTCGAGCACAGCGAGCTCGTCGGCGCGCCCGACCAGCCTGCGGGCGGACGGCGGTGAGTTGGGCACGCCCCCATCCTGGCGCAGGGGGACGACAGTCCGGGCCGCTCCGAGGGCCGGCACCGCTCAGCCCGGATCCACCGTCGAGCGCCCGGTGATCTTGTTGGGCGCGTGATCTTTGTGCGGCCGGGGTGCAGGCGCGGTGAGATGGCCGGGCGGGTGGGCCGGCTGGTCTCCACGATGGTGTTCCGGTAG
>JAABUN010001601.1_pt1 | contig 48192 bp, 43 predicted proteins | sample 5559311 | NCBI WGS metagenome assembly JAABUN01 (sample SAMN10711877, study PRJNA513370) | rock metagenome | isolation source: Antarctica rocks | place: Antarctica: Victoria Land, Siegfried Peak sud
CTGGAACCTACACGCTCGATCTGTCAGTCACCGGGGCCGTCTCGCTGAGCTGTCACTACCGGGTCACCATCTCGACCGCGACACCGGCGAACACGGTCGAGGCGTACCGGGATTGTGCGACCGGATAGGGGTGGGCGGATGACGGACGCCCCAACCTGGTGCTGGCCGGCGTCGGACGCCCTTGCCCGGCACTGCGCGCCACCGATTCGTGCGACTGGCGTCGGTCGCATGCCGAGTATCCCCACGGTGACGGGGGTAGAATGCGCCGAGTCCATGCCAGATCTGGTGGAGGGTTCATGGTGGACGAGCCGGTTTGCGCGGACACGACGATCCTGGATGAGCCATCGTCGCGGACGGATCGCCCGGGCGTCCCCGAGACAGCGTCAGGGTTGACTCCATCGATCGCTTCCGTAGCAGGGACCACCGATGTGGTCACGACCGTTCACGTCGCGGAGTCCACGCTGAGCGAGCCGTCCCCCGCCTGGTTGCGGGGCTGGCGGTGGGGCGTGCTGGTGGCGGCAGCCTATGTGGTCGCGACCATCTTCATGACCTGGCCGTTCGCCCGCCATATCGGCGACTCGACGGTCGCCGCGGTCGACCCGGTCTGGGGCATCTGGGCCAATCGCTGGGTCCAGCATCAGCTGGTGACCGATCCCCGCAATCTCTACCAGGCCAACATCTTCTATCCCCTGGCCAACACCCTCGGCTACTCTGACGCGATGGTCGCCAATGCGGTCCTGACTGCCCCGATCTTCTGGCTGACCGGCAACGCCATCCTCACCAACGGCTTGCTGACCCTGTCGACCTTTCCCCTGGCGGCGGCCGGGATGTACGCGCTGGTGCGTCGCCTTTCCGGCAACCGGGCGGCGGCCTTTCTGGCGGGGCTCGCCTTTGCCTTTGTCCCCTTTCGCTTCGCGCACATTCGGCACGCCCACCTGCTGGGGCATGCCTGGACGCCGTGGGTGCTGGTCGGGCTGCTGGCGCTGGTCGAGAAGCGAACGTGGCGCTGGGCGGTGGGATTCGGGCTGCTGCTGGCAGTCCAGGCGTTGACGAGTGTCTACTTGATGTTTCAGGTGGCGCTGCCGCTCGGGATCGCCGTGCTGGTGATCATCGTGGCGGAGCGGCGGGCGCGAAGCTGGCGTTTCGCCGCGATGTTCGGGGTGTCGCTGGCGCTGGTGGCGCTACTGGTGGTGCCGACCTACCTGCCATACCTGGCGGTCCGCGACGAGCAGGGACTCCAGCGGACGATCTATGAGGCGGAGTACTGGAAGGGGCTGCCGTCGTCGCATCTCAAACCGTGGAACAGCCGGCTCTGGCGCTGGACGAACCAGCAAACCTGGCAGGATCTGCGGCTGCGCGCGAGCGGGACGGCCTACGGGAACGGCTATAACGACGACGAGGACGCGATCTTCTCCGGCGGTCTGGCTCTGCTCGGTGCGGCGATCGGCCTGGCGGGGTGGCGACGGCGACGCTTCGCGACCGCTCTACTGGTCTTGATCGGGGTCGCGGCGTTCATCCTGTCGCTCGGCCCGTCGCTCGGTCCGCGCGCGTATCTGCCGAATATCAAGCCGGGTCCGCCCTTGCCCTACAAATGGCTCTTCGACCATGTGACGGTGCTGCGGGCGACGCGGGTGACCGCTCGCTACGGCGTCGTCGTCAACCTGGCGGTGGTGGCGCTGGCGGGGCTCGGGGTCGCCTGGTCGTGGGAACGCTTGGCGCCGCGATGGCGCGGTCCGCGGCGACGGACGCGAGTGGCGGTCGGGCTGACCGCCTTGCTGGCGCTCGCGGTGCTCGGGGAGCTCTGGACCTGGCCGATCCCGACCGAGGCGATCGATACGAGCGATGCGGTGGCCGCCCCGTACCGGTGGCTGGCCGAGCAGCCGGATGGCCCGGTGATGGAGTTTCCCGCTCCGCCGCTAGCGCTGAAGGGTGGCACGACCGGGCAGACGAACGTTGAGCTGATGATGTACTGGTCGACGATTTCCTGGAAGCCGCTGGTCAACGGCTATTCCGGCTTTTTCCCGAAGGCCCACCTGGATTACCTGGCTGCCTTCGACGGGACGTTGAAGCGAGCGGATGGCTCGACGACACCAAGCGTCAGCCACGTCGAGCGCCGGACGGCGCCGCTACTCCAGGACCTCGGCGTGAGGTACATCGTCATCCATCGCGATCGCTATGCCGCTGCCGACTGGCCGGCGATCGCGAAGGCGCTCGCCGCCGCGGACGGCGTCCTGACGCCAGGTGGCGACTTCAGCAATGCGCTCGTCTTCACCATCAAGCCGAGTACCGCCCCACCGCCGGTGCAGGTGCGGCTCGTCGCGCCGACCGTGGCCGCACCGGGGGCGACGTGGGACGCGGGTCTGGCGATCCGATCGACGGGACGGCCGGCGCTGCTCTACCTGCGGGAACCGCTGGAGCTGACGATGGTCTGGACGGACGGCACAGGACAGGTCGTGCGGCGAACGACACGCAAGCTCGGCGACCTCCCCTCGGTCGTGCGACCGGCGGGTGTTTTCTGCTCGCCGGTTGCCGCCTCCTGCCGGCCGCTTCAGAGTGCGGGGAACACGATCGTGGTCGATCCCGGCCACCCGAACCGGACCCCGGAGCCTCCTGGAACCTACACGCTCGATCTGTCAGTCACCGGGGCCGTCTCGCTGAGCTGTCACTACCGGGTCACCATCTCGACCGCGACACCGGCGAACACGGTCGAGGCGTACCGGGATTGTGCGACCGGGTAGGGGTGGGCGGGCGTCGGTGGCACGGGGAAGCAGATGTGCCAGCGGCGTCCCCGGGTGGGAACGCCGCTGGCGAGGAAAGGGAAGGACTGCCGGCGACTGGCTGGTCGCCGGTCAGGAAAGGGTTGGCATGGAAAGGACCGGTCAGGTCGTCGCGGTGGCGGTCATGGTTGGGGCGGGTTGACCGGCGGTAGGTGTGCCGTCGCTCTGGCGGCCGCTGTGACGGTCGCCCCGGTGCGCGTCGACCAGACGGTCGACGGCGGTAGCAACGCGGTCTCGAAGCTGAGCGGCGGTTTCGTCGGCGACCGGCGTGCCAGCCCGGGCGGCGTCGATTCGCGCGATGATGGCATCCTCGAGCGCCGTCACGAGCTTGGCTCGCTCGATACCCCGGTCGGCGGCGATCTCGGCCAGGCTCTTGCCGTCGGCGAGAAGACTTCGCAGCTCCTTTGGATCGATTCCCAGCACCCCGGTCACGGTCTCGACGACATCGCCAGGTCCGAGGCGGCTCACGTCGCAATCGGCGAACGCGCCGTTCGCGGGGGTGTCAACCGAGCGGATGCGGTCGGCGACGGCGTCGGCCTGATCCTGGGTCAGCGTCTTGTCGCTCACCAGGCTGGCGAGCGCGTCGTCGACGCGTTTGGTCATCTTGTCGCCGATCTTGGCAGCGGCCTGACCGGTCATCCGGCAGTCATTCTTCGGTTTGGCGGCCGCGTTGGCGTCCGGCCCGCCAATACCGACGAGGGTCGTGATGGCGACAAGAACGATTGCGGCGACGGTGATCAGGCGGGCGGACCAACTCACTTTTCGGACCTGGGTCATGGTGATGCTCCTTCGATATCTCTCTCGCGACGTGCCATGAGTGGGTGTCTCGCGAGAACTCCTCAACGGTGTCACTCCCTCAACGGGGTGCAGCGAGGTCGACGGTGACGGTGGTGCCAATGGTTTCCTGGCTGGCGATGGAGATGGCGCCGCCATGAGCAGCGACGAGCTCGCGGGTAATGGCCAATCCGAGGCCAAAACCGTCTCTGTCACCGTGCCCCTCGCCGGCCCGGTCGAACCGGTTGAAGACGCGACCAAGTCGGTCCGGGGGAATGCCGCTCCCCGTATCGCGCACGGTGAAGCGGACCCCGGGGTCGTCAGGCGGGGTCCGCTGACCGGAACCTCGCGGCTCGGCACTGACCGTAACGACGCCACCAGCGGGGGTGTGATGCAGGGCGTTGGCGACCAGGTTGCCGAGTATCTGCGCGAGCCGTTCCCCATCGGCATCGACGACGAGACCGGTTGGCGCGATCGTGGTCAGCGTGACGCCACCTGCCGCCGCCAGCGGCGCGAAGCGTTCCGCGACACGGGTGAGGGCGGACTCGACCTCGAGGGTTTCGCGCCGGAGCGGTGGTTGACCTGACTCGATCCGGGCGAGATCGAGAAGACCGGCGATCAGGTTGCTCATCCGCTCCGCTTCGTTGGTGATCGTCGCCAGCGCCCGGCCCTGCTCGGGCGCATCGGTAATGACGCCGTCACGCATGCCCTGGGCATAGCCACGGATGCTGGTCAGCGGTGTCCGCAACTCGTGGGCGACGTTCGCGAGCAGGTCACGTTGACCGCGGGCCGTTGCGGCGACCTGGTGAGACATCATGTTGAAGCTCCTGACCAACCGGCCCAACTCATCGGTTCCTTCTCCCGCGACCCGTTGTTCGAGTGCCCCGGCCGCCATCGCGTTCGCGGCGACGGTGAGGCGTGTGACCGGCGCGGCGATCCGGCGACTCAAGACATAGCCCGCGATTGCGGCAACCGCGAGCGCCGCCGCGACTGTCCCCCCCAGGGGGGGCAGATACCGTCCAAGCAGCGGTCGCCGCTTGATCCGGTCGGCGATCCCGAGAATCCGCGCCGGTGGCCGTCCGTCCGCCGCAAGGACGACCCGAGCGCCCTTCAGCGGATCGCGGGCGTCGCCCGACAGCGACGGCGAGGCAAGCCGCCGCCGGATACCGGTGCGCCGCCGGGACTGGCGGTCGACGGCCGCGATGTCGTCCGCGTAGGCGTCCAGCCGCTGCCCGACCAACCCCTGGTTCCCGTCGCCACCCGGTCCGGTGTCGTACCGCACCGTGCCGTCGGAATCGAAGACCAGCAGTCGTGCATTGAGTTCCCGGGCCTGCCGCTGGAGCGCCTCATTGACCACCATCCTGCCCGCCGCGGTGTTGTCCCGCCGGTCGAGAAAGTTGACCTCGACCAGCAACGGCACCGCCAAATCCTGAAGTTGATCGATCTGTGCCCGGCGCTCTTCGCGGCGGAGCAACCCGGCGCTGATTGCCAGGATCACGACGATCGCGATCAGGAGGACCAATCCGTGCGAGGCAATCAGTCGCGCCCGGAGACTGCTCAACCGGGGTGACGCCGAGTTCGATACCGGGGAGGTCGGGCTGTCGGCAGCGGCCATCCACGTCCTCCGGGCCGCCCGTGCGACCCCTGTCTCGAAGGGTAGGGGAGGACTGTAACAGGAGCCTTAACGCGCCCGAACTACCTGATCATGAGCCGGTAGCCGACGGAGCGGACGGTCTCGATCAGCAAACGGGGCGCGACCGCGGCCAATTTCTCACGGAGGCGAGAGATGTGAACATCGACGGTCCGGGTATCCCTGCGGTCGCCGGGGCTCCAGACCCGATCGAGCAACACCTCGCGGGAAAGGACGATGCCGGGTCGCGCGGCGAGGGCGGCAAGCAGGTCGAACTCCTTCGTCCGCAGGGCGATTTCCTCGCCGGCCACGGTGAGACGGCGCGTTTCCAGGTTGAGGAGCGCGTCGCCCATGGCGCGTTGTCGCGGGGCGAGCCCGCCGAGGGCGCCAGCCGCGGGTCGGTGGTCGGCGCGGCGGAGGACCGCCCGAACGCGAGCCAGCAGCTCGTCGGGGTTGAAGGGCTTGGTCAGGTAGTCGTCGGCGCCGAGGTCGAGCCCCTCGATCTTATCCCGGTCGTCGTCGAGCGCGGTGAGCATGACGACGGGGAGGTCAGGACGTCCACCGGCGCCGTTCCGGACGCGGCGGCAGAGTCCCCGGCCATCGAGATGTGGCAGCATCAGGTCGAGGAGCACGAGATCGAGGTCGGAGGCGGCTTCCTCGATACGTCGAAGTCCAGCCAGGCCATCGGCGCAGGTCTCGACGTCGTGACCGGCATGGGTGAGGTAGAGCCGGAGCAGCTCGGTGATCGCCACATCATCTTCGACGACGAGGATCCGGGCCATCGCGCTTCTCGTTCTGCGACGGGTGATTCGAGCGCGGCATGATCGCGACCGTGACGGCGCCGCCACGGTCGCGATCCCCGCGCGTGAGGGACGAAATCAGGTGCCCTAGCGGCCGAAGGTGCCGGGAAGGCGGACCTCGATCACATCGTCGAGGACATGGAGCGGCTCCAACCCTGGCGCCGCCTCCCATCGGGTGATGTCGTCGAGGCGGAGTGGGGGGCTGGAGACGACCTGCAGGCGAAGAATCCCTTCGGCGTATTCGCGCGCCTCGACCGACTCGACGTGATCGAGCGCGGCGAGGTGCCGCTGCAGGGAGAGGGCCGTCGCCGCCCGTGGCACGCCGTGGACCAGGACCATCGTGACATGAGGAAGCGTGCTCGGCGCCGCAACCGGGGCGACGTCCGGTGCGATGAGACGGCCGGGTGCAGAGCGTTCAGGGTCTGGCTGTTCGAGCGCCGCTGGAACGACGATCATCGTTCCGTCGTTCAGATCGCCCGCGTGAAGCGCAGTCCTGCCACGATCGACCGGCGCCGGATCGGATCGAACATCTGGCAGTCCCGCCATCGGTGTCCCGGCTGAGCTGGAGACGGAGGGCGGGTCGACCGGCTCCGCTGTCCGCCCGACTGACGCGGACGGCGGCGCGGGTGATGGACCCCCCGGCGCCATGGTCGAGGCAGCATCGCTCGCGGCGAGGGGCGCCGCGACGGGATCGCTCAGCGGCGGCGCATGGTCGAGGGTCGTGAGCGCGTCGTCGACCCGTTGGGCCAGCGTGCTGACCTGTTCGTGAACGCGCTGCAGGTCGTCGCGGATCGTGGCCAGCGCACTCCGCTGCTGTTCCCGGCCAACGGCGAGCCGCCGGTCCAGGTCGGCGCGACCGGCGGCGATATCGTGGACCACCCGCTCGCGTTCCGCCTGTGCTTCGCGGAGCAGCTCGCCCGAGCGAGCGACGGTCTCCTGGATCAAACGGTCAAACGACTTGTAGAACGCGATCTGATCGAGCGCGCGTGCGAGCTCCCGCTCGAGATCGGTCACGGACATCCCCCCGGCGGTCGGGGCGGTGTGGTCGACCTCCTCCATCATCCTCGCCTTTCCGGTCATCGCGGCCATCGCGTCCGATGTAGTGCCGCGGCGTCCTCGTGACCGATAGTTCCTCTCAGCCGGCGCCTAACGCCGGAGCATCGCGCCGGGACCCTGGATGCCGGAGTGTAGCAGACGGTCGTCACGGTTCGGGTCGCCTGGTGGTGGGCCTCCAGGTGGCGGCAACATGGCCGGGTCAGGTCGGAGCGCCTGAGCATTACACTAACGACGAATCCGGCAAGGCGCCCCGTGGCGTCGTGTCGTGCGGTCGACCGTCGCGACCCAGCGGCTGGCGCGATCGACGACCCGCGATCATGATTCAGGTCAGGGGATAAGCCAACGATGGCCACGAACCAACATCAACGCACCGCCAACGCGCAGCGCTTCCTCGATCTCACCCGCGAGCGGGTGGTCATCTACGACGGAGCCATGGGCACCTCGATCCAGTCGTACGACCTCGACGCCGATGGGTACGGGGGGATCGAGGGATGCAACGAGTACCTGGTCTTCCACAATCCGGCGTTGATTGAAGAGATCCACGCTTCTTTCTTCGAGGTCGGGGTCGACGTCGTCGAGACCGACACGTTCGGCGGAAGCCTCCTGAAGCTGGAGGAATACGGGCTCGGCGAACGGACCTACGAGCAGAACCTGGAAGCGGCGCGCCTGGCGCGTCAGGTCGCCGACCGCTTCGCCACCGCGAGTCAGCCTCGGTTCGTCGCCGGCTCGATTGGACCGACCGGGTTGCTGCCCGCCTCCGAGGACCCGATGCTGGGGAAGGCGCGATTCAGCGAGGTCGTCGAGCTCTTCGTCGACCAGGTGCGCGGGCTGGTCGACGGCGGGTCGGACGTTCTCCTGATCGAAACGACCCAGGACATCCTGGAGCTCAAGGCGGCGGTCCATGCCATCTTGCGGGTCCGGGACGCGAACGGGATCGCGATCCCGATTCAGGCCCAGGTGACCCTCGACACCAGTGGGCGGATGCTGCTGGGCACCGACATCGCGGCGGCGCTGGCGATCCTGGAGTCGCTGCCGATCGATATCGTCGGCTTGAACTGCTCGACCGGCCCGGAGCATATGCGGGAGCCGGCACGTTACCTCGGCGAGTACGCGACGCGGCCGGTCTCCATTATCCCGAATGCCGGATTGCCACAGAACGTCGATGGCAAAGCGGTCTATCCGCTTGAGCCGGAGCCGATGGCGCGGGCGCTCCGGGCAATGGTCGAGGAGTTCGGGATCGGACTCGTCGGTGGCTGCTGCGGCACGACCCCGGCACACCTGGACCTGCTGGTGCGGGAGATCGGGACGCGACCTGTCAGCGTGCGGCCGGCAAAACCGCTGGCATCGATCGCGAGCATGGTGCGCGCGGTCGATCTCCACCAGGATCCGGCGCCCTTGATCGTCGGCGAGCGCGTGAACACCCTCGGCTCGCGCAAGGTGAAACGACTGGCGCTGGCCGACGATTACGACGGTATCACCACGGTCGCACGGAGTCAGATGGACGAGGGCGCGCACGCCCTCGATGTCTGCGTCGCGATGACCGAGCGGACCGATGAGAAGGAGATGCTGCGGACGCTGGTCAAGAAGCTGGCGCTCAGCGTCGAAGGCCCGATCGTCATCGATTCGACCGAGGCTGACGTTCTGCAGGACGCCCTGGAGCAATATCCGGGGCGAGCGATCGTTAACTCGATCAACATGGAGAACGGGCTCGGTAAGATTGAGTCGGTGATGCCCCATGCGGTGGCGCACGGCGCCGCCGTCGTCGCGATGACGATCGACGAGGAGGGGATGGCCAAAACGGCCGACCGCAAGCTGGCCGTGGCGCGCAAGATCCACGACATCGTCGTCAACGACTATGGGCTCATTCCGGAGTCGCTGATCTTCGATCCGCTGACCTTTCCGCTCTCGACCGGCGAGGAGGAGTTCTTCCGGTCGGCGGTGGAGACGATCGACGGGATCCGGGAGATCGAGCGCGAGCTTCCCGGCGTGATGACGATCCTCGGCATCTCGAACGTGTCGTTCGGGTTGAACCCGGTCGCGCGCAAGATCGTCAACGCGGTCTTCCTCTATCACGCCGTGCGGGCCGGGCTCGACCTGGCGATCGTCCACCCATCGCACGTCGTCCCGTTCGCCGAGATTCCCGCGACCGAGCGGGAGCTGGCGGAGGATCTGGTGCTGGCGCGGCGACCCGACGCGCTGGCCCGGCTGATCGAGTTCTTCGAGGGACGAGAGGAGACGGCGGAGGCGGGTGGTCCTGATCCGATGGCCGATATGGAGCCGGAGGAACGGCTGCACTATCAGATCCTGCACCGGAAGAAGGAAGGGATCGAGGAGCAGGTCGACCTGGCGGTCGCCCGGAGCGGCGATGCGGTCGCGGTGCTGAATGGCGTGCTGCTGCCGGCGATGAAGGAGGTCGGCGACAAGTTCGGCGCCGGCGAGCTGATCCTGCCCTTCGTGCTGCAATCTGCCGAAGCGATGAAGAAGGCGGTTGGGCGACTGGAGACCTACCTGGAGAAGCAGGAAGGCGTGACCAAGGGCACGGTCGTGCTGGCGACCGTCTTTGGCGATGTCCATGACATCGGCAAGAACCTGGTCAACACCATCCTGACCAACAACGGCTACACCGTCCATGACCTCGGCAAGCAGGTTCCGGTCAACCGGATCATCGACAAGGCGGTCGAGGTCAATGCCACGGCGATCGGGCTGTCGGCCCTGCTTGTCTCGACCAGCAAGCAGATGCCGCTCTGCGTCAAGGAGCTGCACCACGCCGGCCATGCCTTCCCAGTCATCATCGGTGGGGCGGCGATCAACCGCTCGTATGCCCAGCGCACCCTTTTCGTCACCGAGGAGACCCCGTACGAGCCGGGGGTCTTCTACGCCAAAGATGCCTTCGAGGGGCTGGCACTGATGGATCGGATCGTCGAGCCGTCGCATCGCAAAGAGCTGCTGCGGACCACCGTCGAGGCGGCCCGCACGGCGCTGAATCGACCGGGGCGGCAGGCCTTCGCGGTGCCGGAGGAATCGACGAGCACCGAGCGTTCTGCCACGCCGCTGGTCGACCCGCCGGCGCCTCCCTTCTGGGGTGTCCGGGAGATGGATGACATCGAGCTGGCCGATATCTGGCCGCATCTCGACCTGAAGACCCTGTTCCGGCTCCACTGGGGCGGCAAGGGGCTCAAGGACGAGGCCTGGGAGCGCCTGCAGGAGGAGGATTTTCTGCCGCGGCTGCGGGAGATGCAGGCGACGGCGGAGCGGGAAGGATGGTTGCGGCCGCGGGTGCGCTACGCCTACCTGCCGGCGAACGCCGAGGGGAACGACCTGGTCGTCTTCAGCCCGGACGAGGAAGAGCGGGAGCTGGCGCGGTTCCCCTTCCCTCGACAGCCGCGCCGGGACCGGCTCTGCCTGGCCGACTACTATCAGCCGCGCTCGGCGGGACGCCGCGACGTGGCGGTCTTTCAGATCGTGACCGTGGGATCGGAGGCAACGGCCAGAACGGAGCGCCTGCAAGCCGAGGGGGAATATGCCGAGAGCTTCTTTTCGCACGGCCTGAGCGTGCAGTCAGCCGAGGGGCTGGCCGAATACACCCACCAGCGGATTCGCCGGGAGCTCGGTATGGGACCGGAGCAGGGAAAACGCTACTCCTGGGGTTATCCCTCCTGCCCCGATCTGGCGCAGCACGAGCTGGTCGACCGCCTCCTCGATGTCGGCGCGATCGGGATCAAGGTGACGGAAGGGTATCAATTCGACCCCGAGCAGACGACGGCGGCGCTAGTGGTAACGCACCCCGACGCCCGCTACTACGCCCTGGCCCGCAGCGGTGGGGCCGAGGCGACCGCGTAGCCGACGGGTGTTGATGTCCATCGTGGTGCGACTGGCAGGTGTCACGGTGAACGCGTCGAGAGACGTTCACCAGGGTGCGACTGCCGGTTCGATCCCGCCGGTGTCATGTATGACGACCCGATCAGCCCGGAGATTTAGTGCCGTGACAGCGGCGTCGATGCGGTCGGGTCGGGTTTGATGGTGCCGAGTCGTCCCAGCCGGCACGAATCTGTTGGGCTACCAGGGCGCATGCCATGCGACCCTATCACGATGGGGGGTGGCGATGCGCGGTGCGCCCCAGTCATCAGTCCCGCCAGGGATCCGCCGGACGTTGAGACTGCCACATAGAACTGGACCGGTCGGATTACCGGACACCGAGCATGGCGACGCCCTGCGGTCGGAGCGCACGGCATGCGCCCAGGTGCCCGACTGCATGGCGACGGGTGGCGCGCGAATCGAGAGAGGATCAGGCGCCGGCCAGAGTCGGGAAGAGGGTTTTCGACGAGCCGGGAACGAGCGGCCGGCGGGTGATGCGGCCAGCGCCAGCGTGATGCACGCCGGGGCACTGGCGACAGGTCGGAAGCAGACATCTCGGCGCCAGGCGGGGCGTGCTGGCGTTCCGGATCCCGCGCCCGCCGGTGATGGGATCGTCCTGGCGGGCGCACGGATTGGGGAACGGGGAGTGGTTCGGTCGGATCGCTCCGATGGTGGAAGTATATGCATTGTCTACCGATTTTGTCGACAATCAGAGTGGCGAATGGTTGAAGATGGTTGACGACCCCGGAAGACTCCCGAGGTGTTCGTGGTTGACCGGGCGGCGTTGTTTCTGAGGAGCGCCGGAGGAATGCGGTCCAGGCGATATGGACCATGGGTCTGACCCGAATGCTCCCGTTTTCCGCACATGACCTGTCCCATCACGGGTTCGCGCGGTGATTGCCCGCCTGGCGCGCGCTCGGTATGCTGCTCGTCAGCGTATCCAGGGCATCGGTCAGGGCCAGAGCCGTGGGGAGGATGGATGGGACAGCCGCTATCGCCGGAGAAGCTGGTCTATGGCGCCGCGCAGGCAGGAGACCCGCAGGTCTCGCCCGACGGGGCGAGCATCGTCTATGCCGTGACGCGGCACCATCCGCAGGGGAAGCACCGGACGACGAGCACCATCTGGACCTGTGGCATCGACGGGTCGGCTCCACGGCAGCTGACGTTCGGCCCGGGTCGTGACGCCGGAGCCCGCTGGTCGCCCGATGGCAGCCAGCTCGCCTTCATCTCCGACCGCGTCGATCGCAGCGGGATCTTCGTGCTGCCATTCGACGGTGGAGAGGCGCGACAGCTGACCCGGCATCAGCAGCCGGTCGACGCGCTGGCGTGGTCGCCCGACGGCTGGAGCATCGCCTACACGGCGCCGTTTGACCCCCAGAACCCCGGCGAGATGTCTCCGCCGGAAGGGGCGGCGCCGGCGGTTCGCGCGACCCGCCGGATCGACTACAAGCAGGACAACCGGGCCGATGGCTACCTCGGCGATGTCCGGTCGCAGGTGTATATCGTCGATGTGACGTCGGGTGAGCGGCGGATGCTCACCCACGAACCGGTCGATCACCACCATCCGCGCTGGTCGCCGGATGGCCGGCGGTTGGCCGCGCAGATTCCCGCGCTCAACGGGATGGTCTCGCGGCTGGGGCTGATCGATGTGGCCAGCGGTGCGACCACCCTGGTCGGCCCCGAGCGGGGGGTTGTGGGGCTCTGGGAATGGTCGCCCGCTGGCGACCGCATCCTCTTCGCTGGGGAGCCGGAGCGGACCTTTCAGCTCGATCTCTTTGTCCATGATGTGGCGTCGGGGGAGAGTCGCTGTCTGACCGACGGCCTCCAGTGCCTGCCCGATGCGGGTTATCCGACGCGGCTGCCGCCATCGCAGCCGGTCTGGCTCGACGATCGACGCGCGCTCATCCACGCCATGCGAGCCGGGGCGAGTGGGCTCTACGTCGTCGATACGGAGTCGGGCGAGGTGGCGCAGGAGCAGACGTGGCAGGCAACGAACTCCGGTCTGAGCGTCGATCGGTCGAAGCGGTACGTCGTTCAGGGGCACGCCAGTTTCGAGCGTCTCGGGGAGATCTCCGTCTTCGACCGCTCGACCGGCGCCGCCACGGTCGTCACCGACCAGAGTGCGGCGCTGCTGGGAGATGCACCCGCCGCAGGCTGGGAGCGGGTGGAGGTGCGGCGGGAGCCGTACACCATTGAAGGCTGGTTACTCCGGCCAGCCGACTTCGACCCGGCGAAGCGTTACCCCGTCGTGCTCGACGTGCACGGCGGACCGAACGGCTCGTACGGCCATGGCTTCAACCTCGTTCAGCAGCTGCTGGCGACGAACGGATTTCTGGTGGTGATCGTCAATCCTCGCGGCTCAAGCTCCTATGGACGGGAGTTCACCCAGCAGGTCACCCGTGATTGGGGCGGCGAGGATTATCAGGACTTAATGGCGATCCTCGACGCGGTGCTCGAACGACCGGAGGCGGACGCGGCGCGGACCGGGATCTACGGCTTCAGCTATGGTGGCTTTATGACCGCCTGGGCGATCGGGCAGAGCGACCGCTTTCAGGCGGCGGTCTGTGGGGCGCCGGTCTTTGCCTTCGCCTCGTTCTACGGCACCAGCGATATCGGCCACATCTTCGGCGACCTGCAATGGGGTGGTCCGCCCTGGGAGAACCTGGAATGGTGTACGGCACGCTCCCCCTCGACCCATGCCCAGCGGATTCGGACGCCGACGCTGATCCTCCACGGCGAGGCCGACCAGCGATGCCCGATCGGGCAGGGAGAGGAGATGTTCGTCGCCCTCTCGAAAGCGGGCTGCGAAGTCGAGTTCGTCCGCTACCCTGGCGCGTCGCACCTCTTTCTGGGAGGCGGTCATCCGGAGCACCGCGTCGACTTTCTGAGCCGGACGCTGGCATGGTTCAAGGGGCACCTGGGAGAGCCGGCATAGCCAGAGGGCTGGCCCGGTCGCTGGGAGGGAGGCGCGGCCAGGGCCGCCCCCGGTCATTTGCTGCTGTTCTTGGATGGACAACGGCAGCCGGCGGTGGGTGCGGGGCGACGACGGTGGTGAGAGTCGGAGAGAGATTCTTCGACAAGCTCAGAATGACGGGAACTGGGACGCCGCCCTCCGGGAACTGGGACGCCGCCCTCCGGGAACTGGGACGCCGCCCTCCGGGAACTGGGACGCCGCCCTCCGGGGAATGGGACGCCGCGTGACGGGGGAACGGGGCGCTGCGTGAGGCGGGAGTGCGGCGCCGCCTGATTGGGGGAATGGGGCGTCGGCTGATGGGGTGCGCCTACAGTCCCTACATCCGACGCTGGCACACGCTGGGAGGGGGTCGGCTTAGCAACGGAACGAATCTGGGTGTTTTCGTGATCTTGAGCGGTTACGCGTAGCGGGCGACGACCCTCTCGGCGTAGTTCGGCATCGACGTCGAAGGAGTAGATGCCGTAGAAGTTGATGTGATCGTACTGCGCGGGTGTCAGGTGAGCCGTGAGCTCGTCCGTGACGTCCACGCCTTCGGCGCGGAGTGCGGCGAGCGCGTCGCCCAGGTAGCTGGTCGTCCACAGCACCGCGGCGTTCGTGACCAGGGTGAGGCACAGCGCCTGGTCGACCTGGTCCTCGAGGTGGCGACGCCGGACGTGGCCTTGGTGGGCGAAGAACAGGTCACGGCGCAGCGCGTGCAGGCTCTCCCCCTTATTGAGCTGGCGACGCACTCGCCGGCGCAGTTCTTTGTCGGCGACGTAGCGGCAGACGTAGATGGTGCGCATGAGCCGGCGGTATTCGTGGAGCGCTTTGGCGAGGCTGCTCTGTCGGCTGCTGGTGTGCAGCTTGGCGATGAGCAGGCTGGCGGTGGTGTGCCCGAACTTCATCGACGCGACCAACAGAAGTAGGTCGTTCCAGTGCTCGGCGATCAGCTGCGTCTGGATCGGCTGGCCGAGCAGCGGCCCTGCATGCGGATACCGCGATCGCCAGCTTGAGCCGGCCGATGTCGCGGATGCGCGGGGAGAACTGCAACCCGGCCAGATTGAAGATGGCAAACGTGGCCAGGTTTTGCCCGGCGGTATCCACGGTGTGCTCGCCGAGCGGCAGGTCGGTCGGGTTGCCGAATATCTCATCCAGCACGGCGACCGCGTCCCGCCAGGTGGTCGGGATGACCTTGGTGCCGTAGGTCGAGTGCTGATCGGAGACGTGGGTGTACGTGGTGGTGCCTTCGTCGAGGAAATACCGCGACAGTGCGCGGACGGTGAGGCTGCGGCCGCGCTGCGGGAACCGCTGCCCTTCCGAGGAGGACAGGGTGCCGCCGCCCCGCAGCGCGGCGAGCGGGTGGGCGTGGTAGGCGTTGACCCACCGGGTGTTCGCCGCCCGCAGGGTGTCTTGCCGCAGATACCACTGCGACGTCCAGGCCAGCTGGTCTTCAGAGATGCCAGAGGCGTCAGCCATGCCGGCGTAGCCGAGGTTGCACGCGTAGGTGATCAGCGCCGCGTACAGGTTGCGGCGCAGCTTCGGGTTACGCGACTGGGCGCCGCCGGCATGGGTGAACTCCTCGCTGAACCCGGTCATCTGGTCGACCTCGATCAGCAGCGCCGGCAGCTGCACCCGTGGCAAGAGAGCCGACGTGGCCTCGGCTATCGCCTCCGCACCGGTCGGGACCTGTTCGGCGGGCCGCGGTGAGACGATCAGATCGCCGTCGTTACCAAGCCGGGCGAGCCCCTCGGATGATGGATCGGCGAGCACCGATTCCAACGCGGCGACAGCATCGTGCAGCTCAGCGTCGAGCCGGTGGAGTTGCTGGCGCGGACCAGCGTCGCTGCCGGTCACGGCGCAGAAGTCGTCCCGCTGCCCGACCTACCGCTCGGGCGGCAGGAGCAGGGTGGCGGGGTCGGTGTAGCGGCGCGAGTCGGGCACCCATAGGTCGCCGGAGCGCAACCCGGCCTGCACCCCGTACAGCACGGACAGTTCCCAGTAGTGCCGGTACGCCGCACCCCGGCCCTGCCCGCGCGCCGCGTCGAGGTAACCGCGCCAGCGGGCGGGCACGAACGACGTCGCGGCGGCGGTCGTCGCCTCGTCCGGCACGGCGGTGCGTCCCGCCGCGTTCAGCTCGCGCAACACCACGACGGCCCGAAGCAGCGCGGCGATGGCCGGGCTGGCGGTGTTGCCGGTCAGCGGCAGCGCGGCGATCACTGCGGAGGTGAAGGTGCGCAGGTACTTGTACCGGGCGGCGAGCAAGTCGAAAATGACCGTGGTCGCGCTGTCCGCGGTCCTCTACCGGCCGGCGAGCGGCGACGAGCCGCGGCATGCCAACCCGCTCCCAGATCAGCCGTCCAGCCTGGTCATCGGGCACTGCCGGGTCGGTGAGCACGTCGAGGATCTCATCGAACAGCCGCGCTCGATCCGCCTCCGCCTTGGCACGGTCGACCAGGCGCTGGGACAGCTCGTGCCGGACGCGGGAATCCGCCCCGGCAAGCGCCTGATCGAGCAGCTGCACCAGCTCGTCGAGCACCTCGACGTAGGTCTCGGCCAGCGTCGCCAACAGCACCGGATGCCGACGGTCGACATCGGCGCGCTGCAGTGCCTGGTTGGTCGAGGGCCGTCCGACCTCGGCCAGCATCCTGCGCCGGCCCGCAGGTAGGCCGGACAGATCCAGGGTGTCCGCACCGTTGCGGCGCATGAACTCCAGCTTGTCCAACTCGGCCTTGAGTACCTCCGGGGTGGCCGCGGTCGCGCCGCGCCGCAGCCAGGCCAGCCGAGTGATGCCAAGGTCGCGGTCGACGTCGAGCAGACCGTCCAGCTGTCGTGGCCGCGGCAGTTGCAGCAGCGGACCGAGCCTGTGGTAGGTCTCGGCCCGGGCCGCGTCCCGGGCAGCAGCGACCCGCCGGGTCAGCGAGTCGACCGGTGGGCGGGTAATCCGCTCGGCGCGCAGCCAGTCGCAGGCCAGCTGCAACAGCACGCCCGGCGCGGCGTGCTCCAGCGCCCGGGCGAGCAGGAACTCATCGAGCAGCTTGCGCTCCCCGGCACCGCACCAGCGCCAACCCAGCCGGGTCAGCACCTGCGTTCGGTGCCTGCGGCGGGTCTCGCCCTGCCAGCCGCCGTACGCGGTCAGCAGCCCGGTTGCCGCGGCCGGGTCGATCGCCAACGAGTCGGCGAGTCGGCTCAGCGCTGCGTCCGGGCAGCCCCCGAGATCGTTCGGAACCCAGCCCAGTCACGGCAACGCCGACAGCTGCACGGCGACGCCGAGCCGGTTCTCCGCCCGGTGGAAGCCCGCCAGCCACGCCAGATCGTCGGCGGGCAGCGTAAAGTAGGTGACCACATCAGCGTCGGCAATCTCATCCGGCCAGCCGCTGAGCCTGGCCAGCACCGGATCGGACAGATAGCGGATCGGCATCGCGACTCCAGCCGACCTCGTCGCGGGCCGTCACGGCACGCTAGCCAGCGACCCGGCACGCGGGCAAGATACGCCCGCAGGGGGATCCCTGGCGGGCATCCATGACACATGACACTGCCCGCCTCACGTGTGCCGCAGGAAGATGAGCATCATGAGCGTCGATCCGCAATGCCAGCACCTCGACACCGCGTTGCGCCGGCGCGGTGTACTGATCCTGGCGACGTTCGCGCTCGGATGGGCGATGGCGGGCAGTACGGGCCCCGCAGACGCCAACGACGCCCGCGCGCTGGTCGCGGTGATCGCCGCGCTGATTGTTTTGGTCGCGGTTCGGGCACTGCGGGCTTCCTGGCTGCCACGCTCTGCCCGGCAGCGTCGTCTTGCCGCGGACTGGCCGCGGCGATTCAACTTGATCGTCGCCGCCGAGGCGGCCGGCATTGCAGCTGCCGTGGGCACCTGTCTGGCCGCAGACGCACTACGGGCGATCCCTGTGGCGGGCTGTCTCGTGGTCGGAGCGCACTTCGTACCGCTCGCGCAGACGCCGACTTCGACCTGGTCACCACGCTGCTCGGCCACCCCGACACCGTGCAGCTGGCCGGCGTGGACGGGCCCGACGCGACCGGCTCGGCCGCCACCGTCCTGCTCACCTACCCCGGCGCGTTCGCCCGGCTCAGCGGCTCCGCGCTGATGCCGAAGCCCTACGGGATGCGCGGCGGCTGGCGCGCCACCTTCGCCGACGGGGTACTCGAATACGCGATCACTGCGGGCTTCACCGGACAAGGACCGGCCACCCTGACCGAGCACACCAGCACGGAGCAACGCTCGCTGGAGCTGTCCGGAACCAGCCCGTACGAGGCGATGATCGACCATGTGCTCGCCTGCTTCACCGGCAACACCGAGAACCTCATCGAACCCGCCAGCGCGTTACCGGCACTCGACCTCACCCTCGTCGTGCATCAGCGCCTCAACCGGCCGCAGCCCTAAACCACCGGCGAGGCCGCCCGATCCCGATCGGGCGGCTACCTCCGGCACGGCGGGCCGAGGCACCGCCGCCGTCAAGGTGAAACAGCCGGCCCGCATACCGATCGGCCTGCGTGCGTGCGGGCGGGTTCTCGTTCGGCGGTGTGGGCGCCCCAGGGCGGTGACGGCCAGAAGCAGGTCCCTAGAACTCAGCACGTTTCCGGGTGTCGAGAATGTGGCGCTGGCTCCGTCCTAGGTGCACCAGTGGCCACAACGGGCTGCGCGACGAAGAAGGAGAACCACTATGACGCTTCAGCGGATGGACAACGTCGGCATTGTCGTCGAAGACCTGGATGCCGCCATCGCTTTCTTCACCGAATTTGGCATGGAGCGGGAAGGCAAAGCGCAGATCGAGGGCCTCTGGGCGGACCGCACCGTCGGACTCGACGGCGTCCGCAGCGTCATCGCGTTGATGCGGACCCCGGACGGCCACAGCAAGCTGGAGCTGACGAAGTACCACACCCCCGCGGCGATCGGCGCCAGACCGCTTAACCCGCCGCCCAACACTCTGGGCCTGCATCGTGTCATGTTCGCCGTCGACGACATTGACGACACCGTCGCCCGCCTGCGCCCCCACGGTGCCGAACTCCTCGGCGAGGTGGCGCAGTACGAGGACAGCTACCGGCTCTGCTACCTCCGCGGCCCCGCGGGCATCATCGTCGCCCTGGCCGAACAGATCAGCTAACGCCCGTCGCGGCCGACCTGCGACCAACCAGAACGATCCGCTGGATGGACCGAGAACGACAACGGGAGGAATAACCGTGCAACCGAACGAGATCACCAAGGTTCTGAACCGACCGATCAGTCAGGAACTGTTGGCCCGCGACGTGACCCGCTTGGCCTACCTCGCCAAGGACGGCACACCCCGCAATGTCCCGATCATCTTTACCTGGAACGGCTCGCAGATCGTCATGTGCACGTCGAAGAACGCTCCGAAGCTTCAGGCCTTGAGCGAGAACCCGATGGTTGCCCTGACGATCGACACCGAAGTGCACCCGCCCAAGATCTTGCTCATCCGGGGTCGGGCCGAGCTGGACGTCGTCGATGGCATCCCGGACGAGTATCTCCAGGCGACCAGCACCTACGAGATGACGCCCGAGCAACGGGTCGAGTGGGAGGCGGAGGTGCGTTCGCTCTACCACGACGGCATGGTCCGGATCGTCGTGACCCCGAACTGGGCGAAGCTGATCGACTTCGAGACGACTCTGCCGAGCGCGGTCGAGGAGCTGATCCGGCAGCGGGAGGAGCGTCAGCGCGCCTGAGCACCGCGCGGTCGCTCCCATTGGGTGGATCGCCCACGCCTCAACCCCACCGCGGTACGCGGAGACTGTGAAATCCGCCAGGAAATGTCGCGGTGGGATGTCGAGAACCCGCCCGCGGCTCCGTCCCGGAGTGAACACGGCCCACGATGGGCCCTACCGCACCAAGGAGAAACATGATGGCCAAGTACCTGCTGCTCAAGCACTACCGGGGCGCGCCGGCACCGGTCAACGACGTGCCGATGGAGCAGTGGACGCCGGAGGAGCTTTCGGCCCACGTGCAGTACATGGATGACTTCGCCGCTCGGCTCGAGGGCACCGGCGAGTTCGTCGACGCGCAGGCGCTCTCCCCGGAGGGCACGTTCGTCCGCTACGACGGCGAGGGGCGGCCGCCGGTCACCGACGGCCCGTTCGCGGAGACCAAGGACCTGATAGCCGGCTGGATGGTGATCGACGTCGAGACCTACGAGCGGGCGCTCGAGCTGGCCGGCGAACTGTCCGCGGCTCCGGGTGCGGGTGGCAAGCCGATCCACGAGTGGCTCGAGGTGCGCCCCTTTCTGGCCGAGCCGCCCACGGTGACCGAGTGAACGAGTCGCTGCTGCGGGAGCTGGTGCCCGCGGTGATCGGTGTCCTCGTCCGTCGCGGAGCCGACTTCGCGGCGGCTGAGGACGCCGTGCAGGACGCCCTGGTCGAGGTCGTGCGCGTGTGGCCGGACGACCCGCCGCGGGACCCCAAGGGCTGGCTGGTCACCGTGGCCTGGCGTAAGTTCCTCGACGCCGCCCGCGCCGATACCTCCCGACGGCACCGCGAGGTACGCGTTGAGGGCGAGCCCATGCCCGGCCCGGGCGAGGCGGTGGACGACACGCTCTGGCTGTACTTCCTGTGCGCGCACCCGTCCCTGACACCGGCCTCGGCCGTCGCGCTCACGCTGCGCGCGGTCGGCGGCCTGACTACGCGTCAGATCGCGCGGGCCTACCTCGTGCCGGAGGCGACCATGGCCCAGCGGATCAGCAGGGCCAAGCGGACCGTCTCGGGCGTCCGGTTCAACCAGCCCGGGGACGTCGCCACGGTGCTGCGCGTGCTCTACCTGGTCTTCAACGAGGGCTACTCCGGCGACGCCGACCTCGCCGCCGAAGCGATCCGGCTCACTCGCCAACTGGCGGCCAAGACCAACCACGAGGAGGTCGCGGGCCTGCTCGCGCTCATGCTCCTGCACCACGCACGGCGCCCGGCACGGACCGGCCCCGACGGCAGGCTCGTGCCCCTTGCCGAGCAGGACCGCAGCCTGTGGAACACCCGCCTGATCGCCGAGGGCGTCGACGTGCTCCAGACAGCCCTCACCCGCGACCGCTTGGGCGAGTTCCAGGCCCAAGCCGCCATCGCCGCGCTGCACGCCGACGCCCGGACGGCCGAGGAGACCGACTGGGTGCAGATCGTCGAGTGGTACGACGAACTGGTGCGCCTCACCGAGAGCCCGGTGGCCCGCCTCAACCGGGCCGTCGCGGTCGGCGAGGCCGACGGCCCGCGGGCCGGCCTGGCCGCCCTGGCGGAGATCGACCCCGCCCTGCCCCGCCACACCGCCGCCGCGGCGTACCTGCACGAGCGTGACGGTGACCCAGTGACCGCGGCACGGCTCTACGCCGAAGCCGCCCGATCAGCGCCCAGCCTCCCCGAACGCGACCACCTCACGCGACAGGCCGCACGGCTCAACGCGCAACCGCGCAGTTGCGCGGCGGGCGCCAGGCATTCACCGCCCCGATAGGGACGGTCTGCTCACCCTGTTGGACGGCCGGACCGCGTCACTTGCCGTTCAAGAGGCCGATATCCCGTGCACTTCGCTCCTGACCAGCGATCACCGAAAGAGGAACGGTCTACGGGACACTTTTGGCGATGGCAAGAACGCGGCAGCTGCCTAACGCCGCCGGCCGCGCCGATTCCCAGAAGACCCGCCCGCGATAATGCCCGGTGAAGGCGGCCTAACCGCTACAGTCCTCCAGTGGCCAGGATGCTCGTCGGGTACGCCCGCTGCTCCACCGATGCGCAAGCCCTCACCGCCCAACGCGACGCGCTCATCTCGCTCGGCGTCAAGCCCAACCGGATCTACGTCGACCACGGCCTGACCGGCACCAACCGCGCCCGGCCCGGCCTGCGCGAGGCACTGGCCGCCTGCCGCTCCGGCGACACCCTGGTCGTCACGAAACTCGATCGGCTCGAGCGATCCCTGCCCGACGCGCGCGACATCGTCGCCGAACTCACCGGAGCCGGCGTCAAGTTGAACATCGGCGGGTCGATCCACGACCCGAACGACCCGGTCGACCGCCTGTTGTTCAACGTGCTGGCGATGATCGCCGAGTTCGCGTCGGACCTGATCCGGGTGCGGACCAAGGAGGGCATGAAGGTCGCCAAGGCCAAGGGCCGGCTGCGCGGCAAGCGGCCCAAGCTCAAGCCCGCCCAGGAGAAGCACCTGGTCGAGCTGTGGCGCGGCGGCCGGCACACCAGCGCCGAACTGGCCGAACTATTCGGCGTCGCCCGCTCCACCATCTACCGCGCCGTCCAACGCGCCGGCGAACCCACACCGGCTCAGGCTCGCCGAGCGTGAGCGGCCACGTCTTCGTCGACGAGACCAAGCGCCGCGGCTGCCTTCTCGCCGCAGCCGTCGTCGTGCCGCCTGATCTCGACGCAGTGCGGAAGGTACTGCGCGGACTGGTGCTACCCGGCCAGCGGCGCCTGCACATGAAGGATGAGAACGACCAGCGCCGCCGGTCGATCGCTACCGCGATCGCCGTCAGCGGCGTCACCGCGACCATCTACGACGCCGGGCGACGCTACCGAAACGAACGGGAACGGCGAGCCGCATGCCTACATGCCTTGGTCGCCGACGCAGCGCGCCGCGGCGATGCGATGCTCGTCCTCGAACAAGACGACACCGTGCTCAGCTGGGACAACCAGTGCCTCATCGAGGCCACCCGCGCTGCCGGCTGCCGCGACACCCTCCGCTACGAACACCGCAACGCGGCGAGCGAGCTACTACTCGCCGTACCGGACGCGGTCGCCTGGTGCTGGGCCAAGGGCGGCGACTGGCGCCGACGCATCCAACCGATCGTCACAAAGGCCCGCGAGGTCTGACCGACCGAGATCCCGGAAGCGCGAAGCCCGAGCGCCACGGTCGTCCGGCCGGGTCTCGGGCTCACTTCCTGAAGCTCAGCGCAACAGGCACCACCGAGTGTAAGCGATGCCGCGCCGCCGCTACGACAATGCCCGCCGCGCGCTGTCGCTCAAGATCACGAAAACACCCAGATTCGTTTCGTTGCTAAGCCGACCCCGGGAGGAACGACGGGACCATCGTTAGGCGAGAAGGCAGAGCGCAGAACCCCGAGCCTTGACGCCATGAGTATTAGTCGTGCTTCTTTCCGCGATCGGAGAGAGACTCTTCGGCAAGCTCAGAATGACGGCAGAAAGGGGATCAGTCGTTCTTCTTGCCGCTGTTCGAGTTCCCCTTCTCGTCGTTCCCCTTGTTCTTGCCCTTCTTCTCCTTGGCCTCCGGCTTGTCATTCTTGTCGTTGATCTGGATCTCGATGACGGTGGTCGCGGGTTCGACCTCGGCATCGGTCGCGGGCTGAATCGTTCCTTCTCCCAACAAGAAGTAGGGAGGTAACCCGACGCTCGCCGACTGGGCCAGGTTGGCGAAGCTGATGCTGTTTTGGCCCGTCAGGAGGAGCTCGGCCGGGATCAGGAGATCGAGCTCGGTCCAGTTCGCGTTGGCGAAGTCGGCGTTGAAGTCGGCGAACGGGCTGGCGAGCTGGACGGTTGCGCCGTTGATCTCGATCGCGATGCCGGTCGGACCGGCGATCTCGTCGTCGAGACCGGCGACATGGAACGTAAGCGGGGCCGTCGGTGCGTCTGGAAGCTCGAAGGAGAGGGTGGCGCGGGGATACTGACTCTGCGCGCCGTAGATCGCGACCCACGGTCGGCCATAGGCCTGACCGTCCCCCCGATAGAGACCCCCCTGCCAGTCCTGCGCCGTGAAGGTGATGCTCGGCGCGCTCGTCGCTGTCGCGGTCGGTGGGGATGTCGTCGCGGTCGGTGACGGCGTGGGACGTGGAGTAGCAGTCGGTAACGGCAGCGGTCGGGGAGTCGCGGTCGGTGCGGCGGCGGCAGTGGCGGTTGGCGTCTTGCCGACGACGGTGAAGCTGATCGGCGTGGGCGTCGGCGCGGTCTGAGCGGCGCGAGCGGTCGGGCCGTTTCGATCTCCAAAGATCATCGCGCCGACCAGCGCCGCGCCAGCGAGCAGTCCAAGTGCGGGGCGTCGCGGATCGGGGTGGACCCGGCGGTGTTGACCGGAGCGTCGAGACGACGTTGGTGGGAGCATCCGAGGCATGGCACCGTTCCTTACCGACTTTCAGGTGACGTGGGGTCGCCGTCGTTGACGGGACGACCAGAGCATACCAATCGGACCGCAAGAATCGATCCTCTTCGGGCGATCAGTGGCGCTCGACGAGCCGGGGGGCGGTCACCAGCCCCGTTACGTCCTCTCTCCTAACGTTCGCGACCGGTGGCTGGTTTCTCGGGTCGAGATCAACGCGGCTGCCGTCAGGGCGGCGGCAGCACCGGTTGCATCGAGCAGGAGATCGACCGGGTTGGCGTCCCGTCCGGGGACGAACGACTGGTGAAACTCGTCGGTCACGCCAAAGGCGACCGCGATGGTGAACGCCAGCAGGAGCCGCTGCCGGCCGGTCAGATCGCCTCCGCGCAGACCCCAGGCGAGAAGCAGGGCGAGGACCGCGTAGGCGACGAGATGACCGGCGATGGCGGTCAGCGCGCCACTCAACCCGGGGGCGTGCGGCAACGTGCTCCGGCTCGAGAGGAAGAAGATGAGGGCCATCCAGAGCGCGGCTGGCAGGAACCGCACGATCGACGGTGTTCCGCGAGGAGGTGTCACCGGGTAGAGCGTCTTCGGGTCGACATCATGGGCGGCCGGCTTCCTCCTGGCGGATGTCGACCATCGCGAGGAGATCCGCCAGGGCTTGGAAGTGCTGTCCGCCCCGGATCGTGGCGAGCCCCTCGCTGGGAGCCGGTCCGACGTGATAGCGACTCTTGGTCACCAGGATTCGACGGACCGAGGCGTCGATCCGCTCCCGCGAGATGCGGCCGTCCGCGACCGCCTGCATCAGACCATGACGCAGTTGCTCCAGCATCTTTGGAGGACAGGTGCTGTCGAGGGTCATCCGGACGCAGGTAATCAGATCGGCGCCTGCTTCGACGGCGCGCACGGCCGATTCCCCCGGCGAGTAGATCTCGGTGATGCCGGCCATGCCCATGTCGTCGGTGACGATCAGACCGGTAAAGCCGAGCTCTCCCCGGAGCAGACCGGTCTGGATCGGCGCGGAGACGGTCGCCGGCATCCCCGAGGGGTCGAGCGCCGAATAGACGACGTGCGCCGGCATGATCGTATCGATACCATGATCGATCGCGGCGCGGAAGGGTGCGATATCGACCGCTTCCAGCGCGGCCCGCTCCTTGTCGACGAAGGGGAGCGATTTGTGAGAGTCGGCGGTGGTGCTGCCATGACCGGGAAAGTGCTTCCCGGTCGCCATCACGCCCGCGTCGTGCAGACCAGCGATCAAGGGAAGCGCTGCCAGCTCAACCTCCTCGGGCGATGTGCCGAAGGAGCGGCCGAGTGAGCCGATAACCGGGTTGGTGGGGTTGCCGTTGACGTCGAGGACCGGCGCCATAGCCATGTTGACCCCGACCGCCGCCATCTCCTCGCCTGCCATCCAGCCGTACGCGCGGAGCAGCGCCGGGCACCGGGCGGAGCCAGTGGTCGCGGCGTCGGGGAGGGGGGTAAAACCGGAGACGGAGTTGAGGCGCTGGACGAGCCCACCTTCCTGATCGGTGGCGATCAGCAGTCCGACGCCGTTGCTCGACCGAGCGAGACCTTGCAGCCCCTGCGTCAGCGCCAGGACCTGATCCGGTGAATCGACGTTGCGCCCCATCAAGATGACATTACCGAGGTGAAGGTCCTCGATCATCTGACGCTTATCGCCGCCGATGATGGTATCGAGCACGCCACCGATCAGCATCTGGACGATCTTGACATCGAGCGGCATCATCGCCATCGGGTCGGGCAGTGCGCGCGGCAGCGGAGGGGCAACGACGGGGAGGGGGTCGGCCGCGGGCAGGGTCGTCGCGCACTCGGCCGCATGTGGATCGGCGCCCTGGGCGGCCAGGGGAGTGATCGATCCGGCGACGAGCAGGAGCAGGGCGACGGGGAGCATCAATCGACGGCGCATCGGGAACCCCCGTGGATCAGGTAGACGGTCGCCCCGCCCGTCGTCGAGCCAGTTGGTGACGCTCAGGGTGTCGCCGCGGGCGACGACGTCCCGGCCGATGCAGCCGGGATCAGCTGGCGGTAGACACTGAGCGCGTCCCATTCGAACCAGCTTTCCGCGATCTCGCCACAGGCGATGCGGTAGATCGCCATCCCGCCAAAGGTGACCGGTCGATCGTTGCCGGGGACGCCGGCCTATTCAAAATCCCCGTGGTAGGTGCCGGTCTCACTCCAGCGGACGCCGACCTAATCCCCCTCGGCAACGACCGCCTCGACGGTCATCCGCATGTCGGGCAGATCGTCAAGCCATTCCCCGAGCCGCTCCTGGTGAGCGTCATCTCCTGGCTCGCCGAGACGTCCACTCGGGTAGTGATGGATGTGATTTTCGGCGTGAAGCTCGTCGACGAGATCGAGGTTTCGTTCGTTGTAGACCTCGTCATAGAGCCGGCGGACCAGGGCCTCATTGTCGCCTGCATTCGCCGGCGAGCAGCCGGACGCAGGGGTCCCGCTCGCCATCGGTGTCGATGCCGCCGCGGGCGTGGCGCTGAGCCCCATGGGATCGGGGATCGCTCCGACCTGTTGCGCCAGGCGAAGCTCATCGGAGCTGAACCACTGCTCGGCGATCTCGCCGCAGCTGATGCGGAAGAGCCCGGTCGTCGACCAATTGACGCGTGTGCCATCGGCGAGCACCGCCAGATCGCCCATCTACTCAAGCTCATCGGCGACTGTCGCAGTCCAGGCGAGGCGAGCCATGACGAGGTCGGCGGCCGCGATGATCTCCTCGATCTCAACCGCGGCATCGGGGAAGTCAACCAGCCCGCGCTCGCGCACGACGGCCTCAATGGCGTCGTCACCAGTGATCGGATCTCCAGGTTGATTTGGATGGTGTTGGACCGCGTCCTCGGCCAGGAGACCGTCGACAGCCTCCATGTTCTTCTGGTTGAAGACCGTGTCGTACCAACGCATCACCAATGCCGTGTTCTGCTCGGGTGACGATGGGCAACTGGAGGTGGGGGTGCCTTTGAACACCAGACGCCGCGGTTGGCCCGGCGTTGACCGCCGCGTTCAGCGAGAGAGCGATCACGACGGACCAGCCGAAAATGGAGCGACCGATCATCTGTTCCTCAGTTCATTAGTCGCGCGGAGATGCTGAAGCCAGTGACGTCTCGATCGGGGATGACGCCCCTTGCCGGTGCCATCCTCGATGCTAGCGCCCATGCCGCGGGCTGGACATAGCCCATTCGTCATCAGAGTGAGGCTGAAGGACGAACGAAAGGATGGAGCGACTCAGGGACGTCGTGCGTGCGTCTCCGTCTCTCCGGTCGACTCAGTGGATGCGTTTCTCCTCGCCGGCCCATTCCTGGTCGCGGAGGACGAACTTCTGGATCTTGCCGGTGGAGGTTTTGGGCAGGTCGCCGAAGGCGATCTCCTTAGGGCACTTGAACCCGGCGAGGTGGCCGCGGCAGAAGTCGATAAGATCCTCGACAGTCACCGTCTGCCCCGGTTTGAGGGTGATGAAAGCCTTGGGGACCTCGCCCCAGTAGTCGTCGGGGATGCCGATCACGGCGACCTCGAGGACGGCCGGGTGGGCGGCGAGGGCGACCTCGACCTCAATGGTCGAGATGTTCTCGCCGCCGGAGATGATGATGTCCTTCTTACGGTCGCGCAGTTCGATGTAACCATCGGGATGCATGACCGCCAGATCGCCGGAGTGGAACCAGCCGCCACGAAACGCGAGCGCGGTGGCGTCGGCGTCGGCGTAGTACCCCTTCATGGTGTTGTTGCCGCGCATGATCACCTCGCCGAGCGTCTCGCCGTCGGCGGGGACATCGCATCCCTGGTCGTCGACGACTCGGGCGTCGTCGGCGACGAGATAGCCGACGCCCTGCCGGGCTTTGAGGCGAGCGCGTTCGTCAGGCGGCAGCGCGTCCCAGTGAGATTGCCACTCGTTGACGGTATAGGGACCGTAGACCTCGGTCAGCCCGTAGACATGGACGATTTCCGCCCCGAGCGCCTCCATCTGGGCGATGATCGTCGGCGAGGGGGGAGCGGCGGCGGTGCTGACGATCAGCTTCAGTGGGAGGGGATCGCCCTGAGCGGCAGGGTGGTTGACGAGCGCGATCAGCACGGTCGGTGCGGCACAGAAGTGGGTGACGCCCGCCCCGCGGATCAGGTCCCAGACGGCCCCGGCGTCGAGCCGGCGGAGGCAGACGTGGGCGGCGCCGATCGCGGTCACCGCCCAGGGATAGCACCAGCCGTTGCAGTGAAACATCGGCAGCGTCCAGAGGTAGACGCTGTCGCTCGCCATCCGGGTCTCCAGCAGCTCGCCGAGGGAGTTGAGATAGGCGCCGCGATGGGTGTACATCACCCCCTTCGGCCGGCCGGTGGTGCCGCTGGTGTAGTCGATCGCGATCGTCTCGTCCTCGTCGTCGAGCGGCCAGTCGATCGGGTCGGGGCTGCCGCTGGCGACGAAGGCTTCATAGTCAGGACCAGGGAGGCGCACGCCGCCAGGCACATCCTCGACGCTGACGATCGTCTCGACCTGTGTCAGCTCAGCGAGAACCGGCTCGACGGCCGCGGCCAGCTCGGTATCGACGATGAGGACCTTCGCCCCGGAGTGATTGATGATGTAGGCAACCTCCGGCGGGCTGAGGCGGGTGTTGATGGCAACCAGGATGCCCCCCGCGAGCGGCACGCCGAAATGGGCTTCGAGCATGGGCGGAATATTGGGGAGAAGACAGGCGACCCGGTCGCCCCGCCCGACTCCGGCCGTAGTCAGGGCCGAGGCGAGGCGATGGACGCGGTCGTGGAGCTCGGGGTAGGTCCAGCTGCGGTCGCCATAGACAACGGCCGGTTTAGTGCGAAAGACGGCGGCGCTGCGTTGGAGAAACCGCAGCGGCGTCAGATGCGAGCGGTGAACCTCGGACGGGTACATCGGCATAGCGGCGTTTGCCTTGGCGCGTGAGCCCCAACCCGCAACGCTGAAGCGCCGGGGTGAAAGGGGTGCCCGGGGGTCGATGCGCGCATCATAGCGCGCCGACCGGTAGAATTGCGGAGCATCGCCAGCGGCGCTGACCACCTCCCTCGCCAACTGTTGGTACGGGGAGCTTGCGGCCAAAGGCAGCGTTCAGGATCGGGCACAAGACCGGGGGCGATAACCATGCGTGACAAGCGAATCTCATTGGATGAGGCGATCGCTTCGGTGCCGGACGGCGCCCGGCTGGCGCTGGGGGGCAACACGCTCCACCGCGGTCCCGGGGCGGCGGTGCATGAGCTGGTCCGTCAGGAAAAACGGGAGCTGGAGATCGTCAAGACGGCCGGTGCCTACGATGTCGATCTCCTCTGTGGGATGGGCTGCGCCGCAAGTGTCGCCGTCGGTTTCGTCGGGTTCGAGTCGGTCTTTGGGATGGCCCCGAGCTATCGGCGGGCGGTGGAGAGTGGGCAGGTCGAGGCGAAGGAGCACGCCTGCTACACCGTCATCTCCGGGTTGCGGGCGGCGATCCAGGGCGTGCCGTTCATGCCGGTGGCGGGTCTGACTGGGTCGGATGTCCCCGCCGCCCGAGATTTTCGCTCGGTCGTCGATCCCTACACGGGGCAGTCGGTGATCGCGATTCCCGCGCTGGTCCCCGACGTGGCGATCGTCCATGTCCACGAGGTGGACGCGCAGGGGAATGCCCGCATCACGGGGACGCGGTTCGAGGATGTGCTGATGGTGCAGGCCGCGCGTCGCGTCGTCCTCACCGCCGAATGTATCGTCGATGGCGCGAGCTTCGAGGCGGCGCCGGAGACGGTCACGATCGCGGGCTTCATGGTCGACGCGGTGGTCGAGGCGCCGCGAGGAGCCTGGCCCTTCAGCTGCGCGGGGCTCTACGACTACGACGCCGCATACCTGGCCGCCTATGTCGAGGCCAGCCGCCAGGAGACCGCCCTGCGTCGTTTCGTCGCGGAGCACCTGACTGGCGCGGCGGTGGCGGCTGGCGGATGAGCGTCGACGCGGTCACCCAGATCAGCGAGACAGACACGGTTGATCCGGCGGCGATGATGGCGGTGGTGCTGGCCCGGCTGCTGCATGATGGCGAGACGGTCTTTCATGGCGTCGCCTCACCGCTGCCGATGGTAGCGACGCTGCTCGCGCAACACCTGCACGCGCCCAATCTGATCTATCTCAATATCACCGGGAGTGTCGATCCGCGGCCGGAGCATCTGCCGATATCGACGGTGGATCCGGCGCTGCTGCATGGGACTCGGGTGCTGGTGACATTGACCGATCTATTCGACCTGTCGGCCCGGGGCCGGCTTGATACCGCGTTCCTGAGCGGGGTGCAGATCGACGCGGCGGGACGGGTCAACATGAGCGCGATCGGTCCGTTCGCCCGACCGAAGGTGCGGTTGCCTGGCGGTGCCGGGAGCGCGGCCCTGATGCCGACCGCACGGCGGACGATCCTCTGGCGAGCCAAACACGACCCGCGCGTCTTCGTCGAGCGGCTCGACTTCGTGACGGCGGCGGGCAACGTCGATCGCGTGGTGACGCCGTTGTGCGTCTTTATCCGGCGAGACGGCCGTCTGGAGGTCGAGAGCGTGCACCCGGGCGTGACGCCGGAGGAATTGCGTGACGTAACCGGCTTCACGATCGACGTTGGACCGGAGACGCCGGTGACTCCGTCACCTACGGCACAGGAGCTGGCCATGCTGGCGGCGGTCGACCCTGATAGGGTCAGCCGCAGTGAGTTTGGCGGGACGACTGGCGGCGGCTGAACGGCAAGCGAGGCGTCCAGATGTGACGATGGGGTAGTTGACGAGGGCGCACGCCGTGCGCCCCTACCGGGGTGTCCCTGGGCGGGTCCATCGTGAGGTCGATGGGACGTGGCCCGTCAGGCGCCGCGACTGAGGGAACGTAACCGTCGGGCTGGCTGCGCTCACGCGGGGAGCACCGGCTCGGTATGGCCCCGATGACATGAATGTGGATGAGCCAGATAACACAGCGCTATCAGGAATGACCGCGTTCATGGGATCGTGACGACGGCGTGATGGTGCGACGTGTTAGGGGAGGAACGATCGGTGTTGTTGCAGGATCTACGGGAGCAGGTGGTTCAGGTTGGGTTGACCGCGTTAGAGCGGGAGGTCGTCCACGGCACGGCCGGCAATATGAGCGTGCGCGATCCGGAGAGCGGGTTGATCGCGATCTCCCCGAGCGGCATGCCGTACCACGCGGTAACAGCGGCCGATGTCGTGATCGTCGATGAGCACGGCGAGGTGATCGATGGCGCCCGCAAGCCAAGTAGCGAGACGCCGCTCCACACGACGGTTCACCGGGAGCGGCCTCACGTCAGCGCGATCGTGCACACGCACTCCCACTTCTCGACGGTGGTGAGCTGCATCCGGCCGTTTCTGCCGGCGATCCTGACTGAGGTGACGCTCGTCATCGGCGATCGGGTGCCGGTCACGCGCTACGGGCTGACCGGCACGCCGGACTTCGCCGACAGTGTGATCGAGGTCCTGGAGCATGGCGGTCTGGCGGTGATCCTGAAGAATCACGGCCTGATCTGCTTCGGCAGCAGCTTCGATCGGGCCCTCCTGGTCGCGGAGGTGGTCGAGGAAGCGGCAAAGGTCTACGTTCATGCCCTGGCCGCCAATGGTGGACGGGAGCCAGACCTCGTGCCGGCCGAGCTGATCCCGGAGATGCGCGAGCGCTTTCTCGCGACCTACGGGCAGCAGTAAGCCACGGAGTCCCCGAGGGAGCAGCCGACGCGACAAGCCGGGGCCGCCATTCCGTCGACCGTCGTTCACCCCGAGCTGCTGCCCCGTCGCGGCGCACGTCACCGTGCTCATGATCCGGGCAGATCGGGCAGATGGGTCGTGACGGGGGATGATGTTTGAACGGATGCGGCGACACCTACATAGACCCGGCCTAGGACCGTGCGCCTCCGTCACCGTCCGCCGACACGGGCTGGAGTGTCGCCGTCGTGGATCCTGGCAGCGACCGCATGCGTGTGCGGGTCATAAGGTGGCAACCGGGGCGAGCTGGACGTGCCGTTCGCGTTTGCGGGCGGTGGGATCGGCAACAGATGCGGGCTACCAGGTTCGCACATGCACGCTTTGTCCCCATGGGGTGCTCGTCGAGACAAGCAGACGAGGCGCCGCGGTAGAGATGGTTGGCGTTTCCCGCGATGGGCCGAAGGCATCGGGGTCAGCGAATCACGATCCATCCTCGGCGCATTGAGGGGGTGGGGCATCGGCGACCGCGCCGAAGTTCGCCGCCCAGTACCGGACATAGAGGGCTGCCGGCGCCTCGACGAGGGCGACCCCGAGGGCAGCCCAGCGCGGGTCAAGGAGCACCGTTCGATGGGTCTCGGACTCCATCCACGCGGCGACCACCTCGGCCGGCGTCGGCTGTCCCCCGGCGAGCACCTGACCGAGCCAGGTGTTCGGATAGGTGGAGGCGCGAATGCTCTCACTCCACTTCCGGCCGTTGATCAGGTGGGCCACGACGCCGGTCTCCGCCGTGTAGTGCGCCCACAGACGCGCCGTCTGCCCCAGCAGCTTGCTATGTACGACTGGCGCCAGCCCATGACTCGCCCGTTCGGCGTTGACCAGCCGCCGCACCTCCTCCTCGACTGGCCCAACACAGTAGCTCTCGTCGGGGTCGAAACGGGAGGCCTCGCCCGTCGTACCCTCCATACCGCGTTGCAACCTCAGTCCTTCCTCAACTCTTCGGCCGTCTCCATAAATCGTATCGTCTGCTCCAGGTCGACGATGCCGGCGTCGGAACCGAGGCCGGTGATCACCAGACCAGCGGCCGCGGTGCCGAGTCGGCCACAGCGCTCCAGATCCCACCCCCGGAGCAGACCGACGATGAAACCGGCGCAGTAGGCATCGCCGCAGCCGGTGGAGTCGACCACCGTCGTCTTGAAGGCGGGGAGCCATGTTTCCCGCACCTGACCGGAGTCGTCGCGAAAGGCGATGCTGCTACCCTCAGCGCCCATCTTGAAGACGGTGTGCTTCACCCCGCGGTCGAGGAAGAAGGCGATCACCTCCTCCCGGTCGTCATGCCCACAGATCATCCGGGCCTCGTCGAGACCCGGCATGAAGAAGTCCACAAAGGGCAGTGCGGGAAGCAGCACGTCCAGCAGATCGGGGCGGTCGATGGCGATCAGGTCGAGCGAGATGGTCACTCCCGCCTTCCTGGCCGCCCTCAGAATGCGCGCTGTCGGCTCACCATCGAGCGCGGCGAGCAGGTATGTCCCGCCGAAATGGAGGTGGCGCGCGGCGGCGATGGTGGCGAGGTCGATATCGGCTTCGGTGAGGTGGGCGTTCGCGCCGAGGACATGGAGCGCCGGGCGTTCGCCGTTGGGTCGGATCGGCAGCATGGTCGCCGAGGTTTGAACGCCCGCTTTGCGATGTATCCCGGCGGTATCGATGCCGTAGCGATCCATCGTGTCGACGATGAAGGACCCGGCGGCGTCATCGCCGACCGCCCCCATCGCCGCTACCGACACACCGAGCTTAGCGAGATCGACGCTGGTCCCGGCGGCGGTGCCGGCGACTGTGAGACGAATCTCATCGAGCAGGTCGAGGTCCTGGCCGGGGGGAATGCGCGTGACTGGGCGGCCGAGGATGTCGAGGATGTGTATGCCGAGGCTGACGACGTCTGGCATGGCGTGTCCTTGCTAGATAGGCTCGAGCGATGGTGCTCCGGTCCCGGGGTCAGGCGTTGTTATACCCGAAACCAGGGCGTGCACGGATGCCTTCGCGGTATATGGAGGGCGGGTTGATATCACGATTGACGAGGGGGGGCCACTGTCACTTGTTGGTCAACCGTGACCTGACGGATGGACACCCGGGCGCATGTCCTGCGCCCCTACCGGGACGGGGGTGATGATCCGCTCCCGGGGGTTCTGGTCATCGTGCGCCCCGGCCCCACAAGACCCGCGGGATCCGCACCGGCGGGCGCTGCTTGCTGCGCCCCTACCACGAGGGTAGGAGCGTCCATGGCCCGACCGCCCGGCGGGTGGTTCCTGGACCCTGACACTGCGCCTCATGGTCGTACGCCGAGCAGGTCACGGGAGGACCAACGGACCTGGGCATTGCCGCGCACCTGGCCCCATCACGCCCCCGCGGGAGGGGCGCATGGCATGCGCCCGGGTGCCCGACCACCGCGGCTCGATTTGTACACAGCTGAGGAGGGGATCGCGTGGAGCGTCACTTCTCATCGGCGAGCCGCGGATGGGCATCGAGCGTGATGACGCACGCGATGACCGCGTGGCCGCTCCGGGACGCGAACGATCGTGGGCTGTCGACTAGCGGCGGGCGCGGCCGGCGAGGCCAGCGGCGAGCACCTGGAGGTAGCCATCGGCGGTCCAGGCGGCGCGGCCGACGAAGAGGCCGTCGATGTCGGGCAGCGCGGTGAAGGTGCCAGCGTTGCCGGGATCGACGCTGCCACCGTAGAGGATGGGGATATCGTTGCCCGGTGCACCGAAGCGACCGGCGAGCAGCGCGCGGAGGTGCGCGGTGATTGGCGCGACATCGCTCGGTTGAGCCGGGGTGCCACCGGCACCGATCGACCAGACTGGCTCGTAGGCAACTTGGAGACGGGGTGTCGAGGTGGTTTGAAGCCCATCCAGACCGATTTTGAGCTGGCGCGCGACCGTTTCCGGTCCGACGCCGAAGGCTTTCTCCTCTGCCGTTTCGCCGACGCAGAGCAGGACGCGCAAACCCGCCTGGCCGGCGGCCCGTACCTTCTTGTTGATCTCGGCGTCGGTCTCATGAAACAGACCGCGGCGCTCCGCATGACCGAGCAGCACGAGGTCGACGCCGAGTGCCGTCAGCATGCGGGCCGCGATCTCGCCCGTGTAGGCGCCCTCCGGCGCCCAGTGCATCGTCTGAGCGCCGACCCAGAGCGGACTGCCACGGGCGGCCTCGGTCACCGCGGCGAGCGAGGTAAAGGACGGGATCACGAAAAGCTGCACGCCGGGCATTGGGGCGACGCTTTGCATCACCTCCTGGACGAGGCGGATGGCCTCCTCCGGCGTCTGGGTCATCTTCGTGTTGGTTCCGAACAGGAATGGTCGGGCTGCCACCCTCGCTCCTTGGCTCACTGGCCGTTCGACGCGGTCACAGGCTTGGCTCCCGTCTCCAGGGTCGCGTCGAGCCGCTGTCCAGTGGCGTCGAAGAGGACGACTCGATGGAGCGGCAACGTGACCCAGACGTCGCGGTCGCCTGGAATCACGGCGTGTTGCTCCGGGGAGATCTTGGCTTTGCAGGTCTGATCCCCGGCGCGAAGGGTCAGGAGTCGCTGACCACCGATCGTGATCGCCGATCGCACCGGCGTTGCCGGCACCGCCCCAGGTGAGCGCTCGGCACTGACACCCACGTGCTCGGGTCGGATCCCGACCGTGACGCCCCCGGCGGATGCAGGTGGTATCCCGCGGGTGGAGATCGGCGCGGCGAAGAGGGGCGACACGATCCGGGCGCGATCGCCTCCACCGTCGATCATCGCCTCGAAGAAGTTCATTCCCGGATTGCCGAGGAACCAGCCACCGAACCGGTCGGCGGGATAATTGTAGAGGGCACGGGGCGCATCGCACTGGACGATCCGGCCGTCCCGCATCAGGGCGATCTGGTCGGCCAGGGTCATCGCCTCGGTCTGGTCGTGAGTGACGTAGACGATCGTCTGGCTCAGACGACGCGTCAGCTCCTTGAAAGCCCGCTTGAGCTGGAGCTTGGCTGCCGTATCGACGTTCGTGATCGGTTCGTCGAAGAGGATGATCCGCGGCTGGCGCGCGACGGCCCGCGCGACGGCGACTTTCTGCCGAGTCCCGTTGTCGAGACGGGTAATGTCCTTATCAAGGCTTGGTCCGAGGCCGAGAATCTCGACGACCTCGTCAATTCGGGCTGCCCGGTCGGCTTTGCTGAGCTTCAGCTCGAGCAAGGGGAGCTCGATGTTGCGGTAGACGCTGATCCCTCGGTAAACGACGGGATATTGAAAGACCATCCCGATGTCTCGCTTGCGCGGCGGCAGCGGCGTGACGCGCCGCTCGCCGAAATAGACCTCGCCCGATGTCGGGCGTTCGAGGCCCGCCACGATCCGCATCAGCGTGGTCTTGCCACACCCCGACGGACCGAGCAGGCAGGTCACCTGCGACTCGGGAAAGCGAAAATCGACATCATCCAGGGCGACCACGGGACCCCACGCTTTGCGGAGTCGCTCGACGCGAATCTCAGCCATCGCGTCGTGCTCCTCCGACCGGAGCCGGTACTCGTGCCGCCCGTACCGTCACCCCGTGGCCCAGGAAGCGCCGCGCCGTCGCCCCACCCGCGCTGAAGAGGAGCAACGCTTCTGGAAGCACGGCGACCGCCGTCCGCTCGTCCAGGTCGCCAGCGGTCCTGACGCCACCATGGTCACGGAGGACGGTAGTCAGGGCCACGCCCGCCGCGTCGAGATAGACCAGCTCTTCCCCCCCAAGGTCTTCCCGCAGCATGATCCGGGCATCGAACTGGAGCCTGCCGGCGGACGAGCCGGCGTCGATGAGGAGATCTTCGGGACGGATGCCGATGATCACATCGTCATCGGTGGCGCCAGCCGTCGAATCGTCGTCGAGTTGGACCGGGACATCGAAGAGACTCGTCCGGCACCGGAGACTCCCCGCGTCCTTGTGCAGCGTACCGGGCAGGAAGTTCGCGCCGGGGAAGCCGACCAGGGCCATCGTCCGGGCATGCCCCGGGAGCCGGTACAACCGTTCGGGTGGGCCGCTCTCGACAATCTCGCCGCCATCGAGCACCGCGAGTTGGTCGGCGAGCGCCATCGCCTCCAGGGGGTCGGAGGTGGTGTAGAGGAAGGTGGCACGCGAGCGTTGTTGGAGCGCCTTCAGGTCGTCGACCAGCTGCTCTCGCAGCTTGTAGTCGAGACCCGCGAGTGGATCGTCGAGGACAAACAGGTCGGTCTGTTTGGCGATGCCACGCGCGATCGCCACCCGCTGCTTCTGACCGCCACTGAGCTGATCGGGCCGCTTCGCGAGGAGGTCGACGATATTGAGCATCTCGGCCGCACGGTGGACGACGGGCTCCCGGGCGGCAGCTTTCATCCCGGCGAGGTTGAGCGGGTAGGCGATATTGTCGCGAACGCTGAGATGGGGATAGAGCGCGAACGATTGCGGCACGTAGCCGATGTCGCGCTCGGCCGCGGAGACCGCTGTGGCGTCCCGTCCCCGCAGCATGATCTGTCCGCTGTCCGGCTGCTCCAGCCCCATCAAGAGCCGCATCAAGACCGACTTCCCGGTTGAGGGCAGCCCGTAGACGACCAGAAAATCGCCTGGCTCGACGCTCAGCGTGATACCTGATAGGACGGGACTCGACCCGTACCGCTTGGCGATCTGGCGGAACTCAAGGATCGGAGTCATGGCTGGCGCCTTCCCCTAGAGCTCGATCAGGTAGGGTGCCAGAAAGACACCAAGGACGAAGACGGCAATCACGATCGCCCAGGTCAGGGCGAGCAGCTTCATCGACTTACCGAACCCGGCGCTGGGGGGAATGTTTCCAAATGCGACCTGCAGAAACGCGGTGACGATGAGCACCGGTAGCCCAATCTGATAGAGCGACTTGCTCCACCGCTGCACGATCAGCAGCATGCCGAGGACCATTACCCCGATCAGCACCCCCTGAAAACGGGCCGCGAACGGGAGAGTGCCGCGCCGCGGCAGGAGGTCATCCTGGCTGAGCGGGGACGTGACGGTCAGCGGCGCATCGGGGATGTTGGTCTCCACCGGTGCCTAGACCTCCCCGCGAACTGTGCCGAAGGTCATCCCGATCAGCAAGTATTTTTGGAAGAGGAAGATCGCGATGATTGGGGGCAACATGTAGATCAGGGAGAGGGAAGCGATAAAGCTCCAATCGGTGCTTCCACCCTGGGTGACGTTGGTGGCCAGCATCACTGGCACCATCGTCGATCCCTTGCCGCCGAGGATGTAGTTGAAGAGAAACTCGTTCCAGACAAAGATGATGTTGAAGATGAAGGCCGCGACGAGACCCGGTTTTACCTGCGGCAGGACGACCCGGAAAATGATGTGCAATCGGGATCCACCGTTGACGAGCGCCGTCTCGTCGTAGCGGAGCGAGACACCGTCGAGAAACCCCTTCAGAATCCAGAGCGAGAAGGGAATCGAGAACATCGCGTAGAAGAGAATCATCCCGTGGAACGTCTTGGTCCAGTGAAAGGCGTTGTACATCAGGAAGATCGGCACGACCACGGCCGAGGCGGGAACCATCCGCACCGAGAGCAGCAGAAACATCAGGAAATTGGTTCCGGTCGGCTTGAAGCGGGAAAAGCTGTAGGCGGCAAGGAAAGCGACCACCAGGGCGATCAGGACCGCACCGATTGAGAGGATGAAGCTCATCCGGAGGTAGGTCCAGAAATTCGGCTGGTCGAAGACGCGCTGGATGTTGTCGAAGGTCGGTGAGAAGAGCCAGCGCGGTGGCCACCGCACGAGCTGACCGGCCGACTTGAAGGCGGCGAGGAAGATCCAGGCGACCGGTAGGAAGAAGACGATCGCGATCAGCCAGAGCAGCGCAAAGTAGAGCCGCTGCCGCCACGGTGACGGCGCTGAGGCGGTCGTGGCGACGGTGCGGGTCGTTGCTGCCGGACGGGCGGTGGTGGTGGTCGCGCTGGCGCTACTCATCATGCCTGGCACCGGCTCTCACGGAAGGTGAGGACGTAGAGATAGATCGACGTAAAGGCGATCGCGATCAACAGCGTGACGACGGCGAGGGACGAGGCGTCGCCCATCTGGAACGCTTCGAAACCAGTCCGGTAGAGCGACAGGCCGACCAGTTCGGTCTTGTTGCCGGGACCGCCGTTCGTCAGCAAGAGTGGCAGATCGGTCGTCTTGAAGGCGTCGATAGTGCGGAGCAAGATGCCAAGCATCAGGATGAATTTGGCGTGCGGAAGGACGATGTAGCGCAGCCGCTTCAACCAGGGGAGGCGGTCGATCTCGGCCGCTTCCAGCTCCGCCTTCGGCACGGAGCCAAGCCCGGCAAGGGTCATCAGGATCATGAACGGGGTCCACATCCAGACATCGACGGCGATCGTCGCCCAGAAGGCGTAGTTCTTGTTCCCCAGGAAATCGAAGGTACGACCGGTGACGGCGTGGACGTAATAATTGACGATCCCGAAGGTCGGGTCGTAGATCAGGCGGTAGAAGGTCGCGACGGCGACTGGCGGCAGAACCATCGGCGTAAAGAGCAACGTCAGGGCGATGCGCCGTCCGGGCATGCCGCTGCTGCCCCAGAAGAGGAGCCCGAGGACCACGCCGAGCAGCGTTGCGAGGCCGACGGTGATGACCATGAAGGTGAGGGTGCGGGCGAGCGTGCCCCACACTTCCGAGCTGTTGAAGATGTCGCGGAAGTTGTCGAAGCCGACGTATCTGGCCGGGCGGGAGGAGGTCACCTTGTAGCGGTAGAAGCTGACCCCGACCAGCCACAGCAGCGGGACGATATTCCAGACGACGAAGAAGATCAGGATCGGGACGAGCAGCAGCGTCGGGAAGAAGCGGCTATCGTCGAGCGCGCGAAAGCGCCGCGTCCGATCCCGAGGAGCGGTCGGGGTGCTGACGCCCGTGCTATCGAGCTGCGAGCCAAGTTGAGCCATAGCTATCCTGAACCCGCCTCATGACAGGTGCCGGATCACGCATCAGCGGCGAGACGTGCGGGCGCCGCGCCGCTGACGCGTGACCGTCGACCCGATCTACCCGAGGGAGACGTCGTTGCAGGCGTCGGACGGCTCGATCTCCGTCCGCTCGCCGTCGAAGAGAATCTCCTGCTGCTTGCAGGCGGCGTACTTGAGCGCGGTCATCGGGTCGTTGACGACATCGGTGATGTAGGCGCTGAACGCTTCCTGCTGGGCGGCGAGCATCTCCGAGTAATTCGGATCGTGCCAGAAGTCGCGGGAGCGGTTCTCCTGAATCATGTATTTGAAGGCCCGGAAGTGCGGTTGAATTTTCTCGAAGTCGGGTGAGTTGATCGTCGCTTTGTCGGCCGGGTTGCCGCCTCGCTTCGCGAACTCGGTCTGGGTCTCTGGGGTGTACCAGAACTTCATGAAGTCGATGGCGACCTGCATGTGATCGGCGTCGTTGAAGGCGTTGATCACCCACGGCTGACCGCCGAGGGTATAGGTGCGGCGCAGCGAGCCGTCGGCCTGCTTGAAACCGGGCGGCGGCACGATCAGGACCTGATCCGGGCTGACCGGCTTCGCCTCGTCAGCCTTGGTCCCTGGCGCGGCGCCAACCTTCTGGTTCAGCATCTGCGGACCAAGGGCCGACCACTGGAAGCAGGTCGCAACCTTGCCAGCGGTGAAGACATCGACCTCGGCTGCGATATCGTAGTTGGTGGCGCCTTCCGGCGCGTACTGGAGGAAGCTCTTGTTGCGCTCCAGACCGGCGGCGTTGATGTCGCTGTCGAGGATGCCTTCGACCTGACCGGTCTTCGGGTCCCAGACATCACCGCCGGTCGAGAACATGAAGGGGTAGCTGTAGCAGGTCACGAAATCGTAGACCTTCGACCACTGGAGGGCGGTCCCGTAGATCCCCTTGTCGGGTTGGGTGAAGTGCTTGGCGATCCGCTCGAAGCGATCGATGTCAACCTCCACCCATTCCTCAAAGGTTTGGGGCAGGTCCTCGCCGCCGTTCGCCGCCTTGTAGGCGTCGCGCTGCGCCTGATCCGAGAAGAGATCCTGGCGCACGAAGAGGGCTTGCGTGTCGGCTTCCTGCGGAAAGCCCCAGAGCTGGTCGCTGCCATCAGGATAGATCCGGTACGCGAGCTGGGCGGCGTCCTCGAACTCAATATCGAGCTCGGGGTTCTGGGCGATCACGTCGTTTAGCTGGACGATCCAGCCCGGCTCGGCCAGGGCGCCGAGCCACTGGCTATCACTGATGATGATGTTGTATTGCGCCGACTTCGACTGCAGCGAGGTTGCCGCTTTCTGAAACAGCGACTCGAAGGGTGCATCCTCGAAGGCGAAGTTGACGTCGTAGCCAAGCGTCTCCTTGGCGTACGGCTTGAACAGCTCGGTAGCGAGGTCGACGCCGAGACGGCTCGGTGGCCAGCCGGCGATACCGAGGATCGTCATGTCGATCGACTTGCCTTTGAGCGGGCTGTCACCCGCGGCGGCAGGGGTGGCCTGGGCGGACGCATCGGGGGTTCGGTAGGCGGCCATGATGCCGGCGATGGCGGGGATGCCGAGTCCGAGGGCGGTGGCGCGTCGCAGGGCCGCGCGGCGGGTGATACGGCCCGCCATCACATCGCGGAGCAGGGCGGCATGGTCGGTCGATAGATCTCGTCGGGTAACCATCGAGTCGTCTCCTCACGTTCGTCGTGTCGCGTCGGCACTGATCAGGGCCGCCTGGCCCGGCAACGTCGCCGGCCGCTCATCAAATAGGGGACCGATAAGGAACGACTGAGAGCGAACGCTGGTATCGGCGAGTGCGATCCCATGAGTCGTTCGCCCCTGTGTCGCCGGGTTCGGCAGTGGCGAACTTAGCAAAGGTCCGGACGGGTGTCAATTGTTCATCCAACGTCACTCGCTGAAGAACGGACGTGGCAATGATGTTATCGGGATCCGCGCGGCACGGACCGGCCGTCCCGTCAGCACTGGGTCACGGTCGGTCCGCTCCAGTGACCCCGTGAGCGGTCAATCTGGTCGAGATATCGGTGGAAGCCGACATTGTAGAGCGGACCAAGCTCGGGCCGCGGCGCAACAATGCCATCGGGGTGGGTCCAGGCGTCGCGGTCGACCGGGACGCCACCGGCGTCGAGGGCGGCCAGCGCGGCACCACGTGCCCCTACCTCCGGTTGGCGCGCCAGGTATAGCGGCCGTTGCAGCACGTCGGCAAGCATTTGCCGCCAGGCGACCGAGCGTGTTCCGCCTCCACAGATGAAGATTTTGCCGCCGGGCGCAAGACCAGCTGTGTCGAGACAGTGACGGGCGGCGTAGGCCATCCCTTCACAGACCGCGCGCACTACGCCTGCGCGACAGGTCTCTAGCGAGAGTCCGATGATCTGACCGCGTGCCGCCGGATCGACGAATGGGGCGCGCTCACCGGCCGGGGAGAAGAAGGGCAGCGCCAGCAGCCCATCGGCGCCGGGCTCGGTCTCTTCCAGCAGCGGTTCAAGCTGATCCCGATCGGCGCCGACCAGGGTGAGCACCCATTCGAGCGATGGTGTGCCAACCATCGCCGGCATGACGCGGAGCCAGCTGTTTGGCTCGGGCATACAAAGGGTCATGCCCGCGGGCGGATCGGCTTCGGGGAGGTGGTCGGTCAGCACCGCGCAGGCCAGGGTCGTGCCGATGGTCACCAACCCATCGCCTGGGCGGCGCAGTCCGGCGCCGATCACGGTAGCGACCAGATCGAACGGGCCAGCGTGGACGGGGGTACCGACGGGTAGACCGGTGAGACGCGCTCCTACATTAGTCAGCGGACGCAGAGGGCCGGGGACCAGATCGATCGGCGCCAGGAGCCGCTCCAGGCCGTCCAGCCCGATCATGGACAGCAGACCGGAGTCGTAGTGCCGGGTCCGAAGATCCATGAAGGGCAGCGAGGCGTCGGAGATGTCCGTGGCCCGGACGCCGGTCAGGCGTTGGACGATGGCGTCCTTGCAATAGGCAGCGGTTGCGGCCCCGGCGAGCGTGTCGGGCTCGTCACGGCGGAGCGACAGCAGCACGGCGCTGGCCGCTCCGGGGAAGGGCATGTTCAGCGACCGGGCAAAAAGGGCGTCGGCCATCCCCGAGGACATCCACCCCTCGACGATGGCGGCGGCCCGGGCATCTGACCAGAGGATCGCCGGACGAACACCCCGGCCCTGCTCGTCAAGGAGCCAGAGCCCGTCGCCCTGGCCGGTGATGCCCAGCAGGGCCGGCGCGTCATCAGTCGCGGCGACGATCTCTCGGAGGACCGCGCCAACCGCCGCGATCACCTCTTCGAGGTCTTGCTCGGTCTGCCCTGGGGCGGGCACGCGGGTCGCGGTTGGACGGGACGCGGAGATAACGGCGCCGCCTGACGCGTCGAAGGAGGTCGCTTTGACGACCGACGTGCCGGCGTCGAGGCCGATCGTGAGCGCGGGTGGTTGCCGGGCTGCCGTCACGCGATGGCCTCCGGATTGGCGACGTGGCGAAGTGGCTCGTTCCGCAGATAGCGCCCGACCTCCTGGGCGGCGATCAGCGCGGCGCGTTCGGCAGTCTCACGGGTCGCCCCGGCGATATGGGGGGAGAGGACGAGGTTCGGGGTTTGGAAGAGGCGGGAATCGGCTGGGGGTGGCTCCGGATCGTAGACATCGAGGGCGGCGGCGCGTAGCTGGCCGGAGTCGAGCGCGTCGCAGAGCGCCTCGGTGTCGAGGAGCCCACCGCGGGCGCTGTTGACGATGACCGCGCCCCGCGGCAGCGCCACGAGCTGATCGCGGCCAATCAGATGGTGGGTCTCGGGAGTCAGGCGAGCGTGCAGACTGATTGCCCGTGCGCGGCTGAGGAGCTCGTCGAGCGGCACCAGGCGGCCGCCCACGGCCTCGACGGCACCGGGGTCAACGTACGGATCGGCGACCAGCACCTCCGAGCCAAACGCCTGAAGCACCCGGGCAACGCGGCTGCCTACCGCCCCGAAGCCGACCAGGCCAACCGTCTTGCCATCAAGCTCTTCACCGGCGTCGACATATTGATAGAAGTCGCCGCGCCAGGTTCCCGCCATCAGGTCTCTGTGACCTTCTGCGATCCGCCGCATCGCCGCCAGCAGCAGCCCAACGGCGTACTCTGCGGTCGCGGCGGCGTTGCGGCCGGGGGTGAAGCAGACCGGGATACCGCGGGCCGTCGCGGCCGCGAGGTTGACGTTGACCGGACCGCCGCGGCAGACGACGATCAACTGGAGCGCATCCGCCCCGGCGATTACCCGTTTGGAGAAGGGCGCCATCTCGGTGACGACGATCTCGATCCCCGGCAGCAGCTCCAGCATCTGCACCTCGCTGCCGATCGCCTCCTTGACCTCGGCGATTGGACCAAACGGCTCGACCGGCCAGCCGAACTCGACGGTTCTCGCCGCCAGGTTGCCCACGCCTTCTCGATCGAGGGCGTCGAGCAAGAGCTGGTTCAGGACGAACCGATCGCCGGCGATAAGGGTCGGGATGGCGCGTCGATTGGTCGCTCGGTCGTGGACGGCTTCCATAGAACGCGTTCTCCCGTCTCGGCGTCGAAGAGGTGAGTTCGGTGCGGATCGAAGCGGAGCCCGACCTGCTCGCCCTGGGTTGCCAGGATCTCCGGGTGGGTCTCGACGACAACCCGTATATCGACTCCCGGCAGGGTGACCGTCAGGCGCCCCACTTCCTGGAGCGGCTCGAAGGCAAAAACGGTCGCCGTCAGCGCGTCTGGAGCATCGTGCCCGACGAGGCGCACATCTTGGGGCCGGATACCCATGACCACGGCCCGACCGGGAGCCACGCCCGGCAGCGGCAGACTGACCACGTCGGAGAGATCGACCCGGGTCATGCCCGCGGCTGCGACGGTACGACCAGGGAGGAGATTCATCCGCGGCTCGCCCACGAAGTCGGCGACGAAGAGACTCGCCGGTTGATCGTAGACCTCATCCGGAGTGCCGATCTGCATAAAGCGGCCCCCGTCCATCACTGCGACCCGATCGGCGAGGGAGAGGGCCTCGTGCTGGTCGTGGGTGACGAGGACCGTGGTGTAGCCGGTCTCGCGCTGGAGACGCTTCAACTCGCGCCGGGTCTTGTCCCGCTCCGAAGCATCGAGGTGGGAGAGTGGCTCATCGAGCAGCAGCACGGCCGGGCGGCGGACGATGGCGCGGGCCAGGCTGACTGCCTGCTTCTGGCCGCTGGAGAGACCGCCCGGTTTGCGGTCCAGAATGCCGGTGATGCCGAGCCGCTCGGCAACTTCCCGGGCGCGCCGGGTGGCATCGCGCTCTTTGCGGGCGCGCAGACCAAAGGCGATGTTCTCCTCGACCGTGAGCGGCGGGTAGAGCGCGTAGTTCTCGAAGGCGACCGCGACATCTCGACGGTGCGGTGGTGCGCCGACGACCGAGCGGCCACCGATCCGGATGTCGCCCGATGTCGGTTCCTCCAGCCCGGCGATCATGCGGAGGGTGGTCGACTTGCCGCATCCGGACGGACCGAGCAGGCCGAGCAATTCCCCCTCTGCGACCGTCAGCTTGATGCCGTCGACCGCCTGGACCGGCTCCCGGCCGCGTCGCTGAAACGTCTTCCGGAGTCGATCGAGCACCAGCTCCTCAGGCACGAATTGGCACCTCCGGGACAGGCGGACCGACCGCGAGCCGCCGCCCACTCGGCCGCTCGAAGAGGAGGAGCTTCGATGACGAGATCTGGATTGGCACCGCCGTGTCGACCTCGATACCCTCCTCCTCGGTAATCAGGGAGATGCGGCTCTCGCCGATATCGACCGTCACTTCCAGTTGCCGGCCGAGCGGTTCTAGCACATAGACACGCCCGCGCAAGGCGATCCCGCCCGGCGCCGCCGGTACCGCGCCGGCGATCGTCACATCGCGGGGCCGAATACCCAGATCGACGGCAGTGCCAGGAGATGCGTTGATGCCAGGCAGGGGTACGACCAGGGTGCCATCCGGCGCGCGGAAGTGGAGACCGTCCGGGCCTTGCTCGATCGTCCCGGCCAGCAGGTTGATCTCCGGTTGCCCGAAGGCGCGAGCGACGAAGGCGTCGACCGGCGTGTTCCAGAGCTCCTGTCGGGTCCCGACCTGGACGAGATGCCCCTGACGCAGCACCGCAATGCGATCGCCCAGCGCGAGCGCTTCGAGGTAGTCGTGGGTGACGTAGAGACTGGTCGTATGTTGCAGCTCGCCCAGCGACTTCAGCTCGGCGCGCATAGCGGCGCGGAGCTTGGCGTCAAGGTGGGACAGCGGCTCGTCGAGCAGCAAGACATCGGCGGGACGGACCAGGACGCGGGCGAGGGCGACCCGCTGGCGCTGGCCACCGGAGAGCTCTCGCGGGGCGCGTTCGAGGAGATGACTGATACCGAGGGTACCGGCGACGCGCTCGATCCGGGCACGCGCCTCAGCCGGGGGGATACGATAGCGCGGCGAGCGGAGGGGAAAGGCGATATTGTCGTAGACCGAGTGCTGAGGGTAGAGGGCATAGTTCTCGAACGCCATGGCGACGTGGCGGGCATTTGGCTCGACGTCCGACATATCCCGCCCGTCGATCTCGACGTGACCGGTCGTCGGCGCTTCAAGCCCGGCGACACACTTGAGAGTGGTCGTTTTTCCGGCCCCAGAGGGACCGAGCAGCACGAAGAACTCGCCGTCGCCAACCTCAAGGTCGAGCCCTTGAAGGGCGATGACTTTGCCATATTCCTTGCGGACGCCGCGCAGCGCGAGTGACGCCATCAGCCCTCCATCATCGGGCGATCGGGTAGATGCACCGGCGCGCACGTTGCCTGGCCGCGCGCGGTCTGCTGAAACGGCGCCCGCCCGCCATCGTCAGCCCTTGACCGCGCCGAAGGTCAGACCTCGCACCAGATACCGCTGGATCGTCAGCGCCAGCAGGAGCGGTGGCACGAGCGCGATCAGGGCGGCGGCGGCGGTCAGGTTATAGCGCGGGGTGGCGCCGCCGAGGAAGGAGAGGGAGCCGACGGTCACCGTCTGGGCATTGCTCCCGGTCAGCGCGAAGGGAAAGACGAATGAGTTCCAGGCGAAGATAAAGGCGAGCAGACTGGCGGCTGCCATCCCCGGCTTGATCAGGGGGACGGCGACCTTGAGAAAGGCCTGAGGCCGGCTGTAGCCGTCGAGGAGTGCCGACTGTTCTAGCTCCGGTGTGAGGTCTTGAAAGTACGAGCGCAGGATCCAGACGATCAACGGCAAGGTAATCAGCTGATAGACCCAGATCAGTCCGTAATAGGTATCGAAGAGGCCGATCCGCCGGTAGATGACGAGCAGCGGGATGATCACCATCAGCTCCGGCGCAAAGCGAAAGGAGAGCAGTGTGAAGAGCAGACTCTCCCCGCCCCGGAACGACCACCGAGCGAAGGCATAGGCGGCCGGGACACCGACGACGAGGGAGATTAGGACCGCGCCGACCGAGACGATCAGGCTGTTGGCGAAGAAATGGAGAAAGCGAACGCCGGTCTCATTACCCCCCAACCCGAAGATCTCGCGATAGGCCGCCAGGGTCGGCTCAAAGCGGAAATAGGTCGTAAAGAGCTTGTCTTGCGGCTTGAGCGAGAGAATCAGCATCCAGGCGAGTGGGAAGAGCGCGAAGAGAAAGTAGATGATTGTCAGGAGATTGAGCAGCCCGCTGACCCAGTTCAGCCCACGCCTGTCGCCTGTCTTGGCGGTAGCTGGACGGACGACGACCTCGGCGGTGGTCCGCTCGGCGCTCAGGGTATCCGATGCCTGGGGGGGAGTCATGGCTGGCAATCACTCTCTGTCGCGACGCTGTGAAGTTAGATGCCCGCGGCCCGTGCCTGTGCCCGGCCGAGGACTACGATCAGACCCCGCGTCGCGATATAGACCAGCGCCCAGAGGATAAACATATAGGTCTGCCCGAGGGAATAGCGGGAGAAGGTGATCGCCTCCTCAAACGCCTTAACCTGTAGGGTCATCGTCGCGTCGCCTGGCCCTCCCGCTGTCAGCACCTGGACGATATCAAAGATCTTGAGAGAGTCCATAAATCGAAAGATGACCGCGACGAGAATGTAGGGCCAGAGCATTGGTAAGGTGAGGTTGCGGAAGGTGTACCAGAACCCCGCGCCCTCGACCGAGGCTGCCTCGAACGGGGCACGCGGCAACGACCGGAGCCCGGCCAGGACGAGAAGTGCGACGAACGGGGTGTAGGTCCAGACATCGACGAGGATGATCGAAAAGAGGGCGCTGCCGGCGCTGCCGGTCCATTCCCGGTGCCCGAGCCCGATCGGTTTGAGCAGGTAGTTCAGCACGCCCACGCTCGGGAGCATCATCAGTCGCCAGATGATCGCCGCAATCACCGGCGCAATCATCAGGGGCATGATCAACAGCTTCTCAAGTGCCCGGCTCACGTAGGTGGAGCGGGCCAGCAGCAGGGCGACGCCGATCCCAAGCACCGTCTCGATCACGGTCGCGCTGAGGGCGAATTGGGCGGTGACGAGGGCGCTATGGAAGGAGTCGGGGTCGGTCAGAATGCGGTGGAAGTTGTCGAAGCCGACCCAGCGGTGCCCCGGCCGGTTGGCGCGGTAGTTCTGGAAGGAATAGGTGACCCCGATAACGAAGGGATAGAGGATGCCGATCGTCAGGGCGATCGCCGGCAGGACCAGCAGGTAAGGTCGTGCGGCACCG
>JAABUN010001602.1_pt1 | contig 48186 bp, 40 predicted proteins | sample 5559311 | NCBI WGS metagenome assembly JAABUN01 (sample SAMN10711877, study PRJNA513370) | rock metagenome | isolation source: Antarctica rocks | place: Antarctica: Victoria Land, Siegfried Peak sud
TCAGCAAACCCTTCCACGGACTACGGACTACGGACTAGCCCTCCGCCGACCGCCGACCGCCGACTCGCTACCACCGCTTCCGCTCCACCAGCGCACAGGCATCCGCGACCGTTTTGAGGCCAAGTTCGCGCGCGTGGGCGATGTTCTCCGGGGACTCCGCGCCGGGCTGGAACCAGATACGCGCGATCCCGGCGCGCGCGGCGTCCTCCGCTACGGCCAGGCCGAGGCGGGGCGGCACGACAACATCGACCACGCCCGGCGTCTCCGGCAACTCCGCCAGACTGCGGTAGCAGCGATCGCCGGCGATCTCCCTGGCACGCGGGTTGACCGGGTAGACCCGATAGCCGCTCTCGCGCAACGCCGTATAGATGCGGTAGCCCCACTTGTTCGGATCGGTCGAGGCCCCGACGACCGCCCAGACCCGCTCGTCCACACACGCCGCGATCAGGGCGCGTTGCGTCTCCCTCGTCTCGATCGCCATCCTGGCCCCCCCCCGTCTGCCGCACGATAGGCGTGGCGGCTATCCCTTGCCCAATCCTCTTTGCAAATGCTACGCCAGCATCTTCCCTTGGGCGATCCGGTATGTTAGAGTAGAACAAAAGTTCTTTCCGGTGGCTGGATAACGGCGCATGTCGCGCCGAGGAGAGAGGGGTAGGGATGCGATGGCGTGGCGCGATCGTGCTGCTGTTGCTGCTGGTGTTGTGCTGCGGCGCTTTCCAGCCGACGGGTGGTCGCGCGGCGGCGGCACCACCGCCGCGCGGGCGGATCGCCTTTCAGGGGGCCGATCACACCCTTCGCATCGTCGCCCCCGATGGCGGCGCGGTGCGGACGATCGCCACGCGCGGTCACCCTTTCGCGCCGCGCTGGTCGCCGGACGGCGCCGCGATCGTCTACAGCGACGAGCTGGCCGACGCCCCCTACCAGGGCCAGTTGGCGCTCGCCGACCCCGCGACCGGGGCGACGCGCGTGCTGGTGCCGGAGGAGGCGCGCGACCCGTATCTAGGGATCTACTGGTCGTACTTCGCGCCGCGCTGGACCCCCGATGGTGGGGCGATCGTCTACATTCGTAGCGGTGGTAGTCGCGCCGCGGCGATCATGCGCGTGAGTGCGACCGGTGGCACTCCGCAGGAGCTCTTCGCGGCGACCAACACCACCCGCTTCGATCTCTCGCCGATCGATGGGCGCTTCGCCCTCAGCGACGACGCCTTCGCGGAGGAACGGGTCCAGGGCTCGCGCCTCGTTGTGCTGAACCCCGATGGCGGCGGCGAGCGCCAACTCCTGCCGCGCGCCGGGGTCTATTACTTCCAACCGACCTGGACCCCCGATGGCACCGGGATCGTCGTCCGCCGCCAGGCCGCGCGCGATAGCGCCACCGCAGCCCTCGTGCTCGTCGATGCGGCCACCGGCACGCAGCAGGTTCTTGGCCCCGTCCCGGGGGGGAGCAGTTTCGCTCTCTCGCCCGATGGTGGCTGGCTTGCCGTGGCGGCGGGGGACACCAAGCGCCTCGATCTCCTCGCGGTCAGCGATTTCCGCCCCGGTGTGCCGCTCGGCGAAGGGGTGGCCCCGGCGTGGGAACCCGCCCCGCCGACACGCCTCTTCGCCGAAACCGGCTTCCGTGTCGGCGGGCGTTTCCTGACCTATTGGGAGGCGCACGGCGGCCTGCCGCTGTATGGCTATCCATTAACCGGCGAGATTCGCGAGCGCCTGGAGGATGGCCGCGAGTACACGACCCAATACTTCGAGCGCGCGCGGCTCGAATATCATCCCGAGAACGCCGACCCGCGCGATCAGGTGCTCCTCGGCCAGTTCGGACGGCGCATCCATCCGCCCGATCCCGCCGCCACGCCATTGGCGGACGCCACCTACGTCGCCGCGACCGGGCACAACCTGCGCGGGCGGTTCCTCGATTATTGGGGTGCGCAGGGCGGACTGGCGCAGTTCGGCTACCCGATCTCGGAGGAGATCGTGGAAACCCTGGAGGACGGACGGCCCTACATGGTGCAGTATTTCGAGCGGGCGCGCTTCGAGTACCATCCCGAGGCATCCGAGCCGCAGTATCAGATCCTGCTGGGGCAGTTCGGGCGGCGTGTCCTGGCGCAGAGCAACGCGCGCTGACGCCAGGAGCGCGGCAAGGGTGGGCCGGGGAATCCCCCGGCCCACCCTCATTCCGTAACGCTTCATGCGTTGTCCGTACGCTCAGCGTTCGAGTGCGCGGGCCAGCGGCGGGATGATCTGCTTCTTGCGCGAGACGATGCCCAGCAACGGTGCGGCGTTGGGGGCAACGGCGCTCGTATCGAGGCCGAAGGCGCGGGCGACGAGGCCGATTTCCTCCGTTTCGGGGTAGAGGGCGAGGCTGTCCCCGCGCAAGATGTCGGTCACCAGGAAGATGATGTAGCCATAGTTCCGCTCGGCCTTGAGCTTCGATAGCTCGCCGATGAATTGCTCCTGATGGGTGGTGAAATACTCCGTCGCCAGCGTCTCGGCCTGCCCGATCGCCAGCGTCTGCCCGCCGAACTCGTAATCCTTCAGATTGCCCAGGATCAGCTCGCGCGGGGTGGTGGCGCTGAAATCGCTGCGTGCGCTGAAGAGCCCGCGCGCGAACTCCTGCGGCTCGATCCTGGCGAGCGTGCCGAGACGTGCGAGCGCCGCCCGATCGCGCGCGGTCGTCGTGGGCGACGTCAGCATCAGCGTGTCGGAGATGATCGCCGCCAGGAGCAGGATGGCGATCGGCTCGGTCGGGGCGAGCCCGGCCCGGTCGTAGTGATCGAGGATGATCGTCGCCGTGGAGCCGACCGGTTCGAGGATGAACGGGATCGGCTCCGCGCTGCGGAGATCGCCGAGATTGTGGTGATCGACGACCCCGAGGAGTTCGGCTTCCTCGATCCCCTCGACCGACTGGGCGCGCTGATTGTGATCGACCAGGATCACCCGCTTCCGCCGCCCGCGTAGGATGTCCGAACGCGAGAGGGTGCCGCAGACCCGCCGGTCCTCGTCCACGACGACCAGCGCGCGCCCGGAGGCGTCGAGCAGCGGGGCGGCGGTCTCGGTCGCGAGATCGTCGCGGTCGAGGGTGTGCGTCGGCTGGCGCATCACCCCGCCGACCGGCTGGCTGAGGTTGAGGAGGCGCGCGGTCGCGTAGGTGTCGTGCGGCGAGGTGGCGATCAGCACATCGTGCGCGCGGGCCAGCGCCAGGACCGCCTCGCTCGGCGGCGTGTCGCCGATGACGATCAGCCCGGCGCAGCCGCCCTCGATCGCGGCGGTCTGCGCGTCTTCGAGGTCGCCGATGATCACCAGATCGCCCTGCTCGACGCGATTGCGGAGCGTCTCGGCGCGGGAGGAGCTGATCCAGACCCGCCCAGCGAAGGAGCGGCCCGGATCGCCCACCAACAGCGCACCGCCGATGATCGCCAGGAAACCATCGAGCGCGACCGGCATGTGGATCGTGGGGACGACCATCAGGTCGTCGAGGTAGCGCGCGGCGATATCGTCCACGGTGATCACGCCGCGCAGATGGCGTTCGTCGCCGACGACCGGCAGGAGTCCTTTCTGTCCCTCGCGCATCCGTCGCGCGGCCTCGTGGAGGGTCTGGTCCTCGCGGATGGTGATGACATCGGGGTTCATCACATCGGAGACGCGCTGACGTACATCCTCGATCAGCGGCGGCGGCGCGATGCCGCTCCGTTCGAGCGCATAGGCCGTCTCCGGCCAGATCGGGCCGAGACGAGCCGGTGTCGCCCCCGGCAAGTCGGTGGCGCGGCGCAGCGCCGCGTAGGCGATCGCCGAGCAGATACTATCCGTGTCGGGATTGCGATGCCCGATGACGTAGACGAGATCGGTGGTCGGGCGCGGCGCGTCGGTTACATCGGTGGTACTCATGGTGTCCGTTTCTAACTCCCCCATCCAACAGTCCCACAGCGGCTATGCTCAGCGCGCCCGTTCCTCTCCCGATCCAGGCGTTCCATCGGCAGCAGCGGTGCGCCGCGCTACGATGTGAGCGAGACCCGGTCCATCTGCCGCAGGGACATGCTGACGCTCGTCCCGGTGTGGATGCGCTGGATCGTCTGCCCGATGATCGGGGCGATCGAGATGACCGAGAGCTTCTCGAGCTGCTTCTCCGGCGGCAGCGGCACCGTATCGGTGACGACGACCTGGACGATGGGGCTCTCCCGCAGCCGCTCGATCGCCGGGCCGGAGAGGATGGCGTGGGTTGCGGCGACGGAGACAGCGGTCGCGCCGCGCTCCAGCACCAGCCGCGCCGCCTGCGTCACCGAGCCCGCCGTATCGATCTCGTCGTCCACCAGCAGGACGTGCCGCCCCTTGACCTCGCCGATCACGTTCAGCGGCTCGCTGCGTCCTTCCTTGCCGACGCGCCGCTTCTCGATGATCGCCAGCGGCGCATCGAGGAATTCGGCGAAATTGCGCGCGCGCTTGGTGTTGCCGAGATCGGGCGAGACGACGACGAGGTCGGGGATGCGCTGCTCCTGGAAGTGCCGCGCCAGCAGGTACATCGCGGTCAGCTCATCGACCGGGATGTTGAAGAACCCCTGGATCTGCCCGGCGTGCAGGTCCACCGTCAGCAGGCGCCCCGCCCCGGCGGTGGTAAGGAGATCCGCGACGAGGCGCGCGGTGATCGGGACGCGCGGCTGGTCCTTCTTATCGGTACGGCCATAGGCGTAATACGGGACAACCGCCGTGATCCGCCCCGCCGAGGCGCGCTTCAGCGCGTCGATCACGATCAGCATCTCCATGATCGACTGGCTCAGCGGCGTGGAGAAAGGCTGGATCACGAAGACGTCGTTGCCGCGCACGCTCTCTAATAGGCGCACGAAGATGTTCTCGTTGCTGAAGGTGAAAATATCGGCGCGGCCCGGATGCAGGCCGATGTCCTCGCAGACCGCCGCCGTCAGCGCCGGATGCGCGTTCCCCCCGAAGATGGTCAATTGATCGTAGAGCGGCATCCGTTCCCCCTCACTCGCGCGGCATGAGGCGGCACGCAGCGGCGCGCACCCCCGGCTCGCCACAACGCCTTAGCCGTCGTCGTTGCCCAGGTTGATCAAGGCGTCGCGCGCGGCGGCCTGCTCCGCCAGGCGCTTGTTCGAGCCCTCGCCGATGCCGAGCGCCCGGCCATCGACGCGTACCTCAACGGTGAAGGCATTGCCGGTGGCCGGTAGCCCGCGCGCCACCACCTCGTAGCTCGGGGTGAAGCGCCCCCCGCCGATCGGCACTCCGCCATCGCCCGCGAGGACTTTCGGGCGTTGCGCGGGATCCTGCACCAGCTCTTGCAGCCGGCCCTTGTAGTTCTCGGAGGAGAGGCGGGCGATGATCGCGTCCGCCTCGATAAGTCGCCCGGCCAGGAAGGTGGAGGCCATCGCGAGCCCGGCGTCGAGGTAGATCGCGGCCAGGAGCGCCTCGAAGGCGTTGGCGAGGATCCGGTCGCTGAGGACATCGGGCTCGTTCTCGCCCTTGCTGAGGTAGAGGAGCGGGCCGAGGCCGAGTTGGCGCGACCAGTGCGCCAGGGTATCGGTGCGGATCAGCGCGACGCGCCGCGCGGTCAGGTCGCCCTCGGGGAGATCGCCGAAACGCTGGTAGAGCCAGGCGGCGACGAGGAAGCCGAGGGTCGCGTCACCCAGGAATTCGAGGCGTTCGTTGGAGTCGCCCGGATCGCGCCCCAGTTCGTTGACATACGAGCGGTGCGTCAGTGCGCGGCGCAGCAACCCTCGATCGCGGAAGCGCACGCCGAGCGCCAACTCCGCGTGCAACAGGCGCTCGGCATCGTTCGGTGCCGCGCCAGGCTCTTGTTCCTCGATCGGGGACTCGTGCGCCATCTCAATCACCGGCGGCCAGGGCCGCCCGTAGGTCGATCCCCGCCTCATCGGCGAGGCGGCTCAAGTGCGCCCAGTCCACAGCGATACGATAGACGTAATGGTTCGGCTCGGTCTGGTCGGTCTGGGAGGTGGCGTATTGCGGGCGTACCAGGAACTGCACCAGCGCATCCGCCATCGCATTCTCATCGAGACGGCGATCGTCGAGCGCGATCTCACTCTCGCCGGCCTGTTGGGCGGCGTAGGCGCGGCGCAGCCCGGCGGCGAACGCCCCGCCGAGATCGCTGACGCGCTGGCGCTCGCGGTCGGCCTCGATGTGCTGATTGGCGTCCACCGTCTCCGCCGACACCCGCGGTCCCGCCGTTAACTCGACGTTCTTCTCTTCGAGACGCAATATCTCGCGATCGATCAGGACGTTCAGTAACCGTTCCACACCATCCGCCACGCTGCCCCCCCCTCCAACCGGATCGCGCGGGGCGCGTGCCGCCGCGTGACGGGCATTATACCCGAGGTTCGGCAAAAGGCGGCATCGCCCGTCGCTGCGGCGAGTCCGGGCAGTAGACCTCGGTGGCGAAGTCGATCCGCTCCCACTCGCGATGCCGCCGGCGATAGCGCAACAGGGCGCGACGCAACCCCCAGACACGGGCGAGGGCCGCGCCGACATCGCGCATAACCTCACGGTCCCCTTTCGCCCGTCGGGCCGGGATCAGCGCCAGATCGTTGAGCAGCGCGACCGCGCAGACGGTCCACAGCTGCACGGCGGGGAGGTGGCGGATCGCGTTGATGTAGCGCTCCGCGATTAGGTTGACGCGGAGGCGTCCGCGCTTGTCCCGCAACTCGATCGGCGAGGCATACGAGCGGACATGGCTGGCGATCACCTCGCGCGCGAACATCGTGCGCCAGCGGAGCGCCCAGGTCTTGAACGCCAGATCGACATCCTCGCCGTAGGTGTCGAAAAGCGGGTCGAACGGGCCGACCCCGTAGGCGGCGCGCAACGCCTCGATCGTCGCGCGGCGCATGATCGGGCAGCAGCCGTTCGCCTTGAACGAGATGCGCCAGGTGTCGTCCCCCTCCTCCACCGAGCGGACCCGGAGGAAGACGCGCGTCAGCCCGACCACCGCGCCGTCGAGCGGGAGCGCGGGCGGCGGATCCTGCTCCCAGAATCGCCCGTCGCCGTCCTCGCCGACCCGCAGCACGTAGGGGCCGATGATGCCTACATCGGGGTTGTCGCGGAAGCGGGCGACCGCCGCGCTGGCGAACGCGGGGTGCAAGACGACATCGGCGTTCATCGGCACGATGAATTCGCCCCGGGCCAGTTCGTAGCCGACGTTCATCCCGCGCGCGAAGCCGAGGTTGCGCGGCAGGCGGACGATCGTCGCCACGTCCTCATAGTCCGCCAACGCCTCGGCGGTGCCGTCGCCCGAGGCGTTGTCCACGATGATCAATTCGACCGGGACGCCGCGTTGTTCGAGCACGGAGGAGACCGAGCGGGCGAGCATGTGCCGCGAGTTCCAGGAGAGGATGACGATGGAGACGAGGGGCGCGTTCGGTGCTGTCGGCACGGGGATGACCCCTTTCTGTTTAACTTCGCTTGTCATGGCCTGGAAGCACTCGCGTTCGCCGCGCCCATAGCGTAGGATGCAAAACTTCAGGCATCGGGATAGTCACTACGCGGCGCGGCGTTTCTCCGCTGGGCGCGACATGGAGAGAGGCAGGGTAGGGCGGCTGATGGCGGACGAGAATGCACGATCGAAGTGGTCCGCGACGGGCGACGCGTCGTTCGCGGCGCTGACCTGGCGCGAACTCGGCCCCTGGCGCGGCGGGCGGGTCCAGGCGGTGACCGGCCACCCGACCGATCCCGATCTATTCTACTTCGGCTCGACCGGCGGTGGCGTCTGGCGCAGCGGCGATGCCGGGGCGACCTGGCGCAATATCTCCGACGGCTTCTTCCGCTCCGGCCCGGTCGGCGCGATCGCCGTCTCCGAGGCCGACCCGGACACGATCTACGTCGGGACCGGCGAGGGCGGGCTGCGGAACAACGTCACCGGGGGGGACGGCGTCTACCGCTCGCGCGACGGCGGCGCGACCTGGGACCACGTCGGTCTGGCGGCGACGCAGAATATCGCCCGCATCCGCATCGACCCGCGCGATCCCGACCGCGTCTACGTCGCCGCGACCGGGCACCGCTTCGGGCCGAACGAGGCGCGCGGCATCTTCCGCTCGCAGGATGGCGGCGCGACCTGGGAGCGAACCCTATTCGTGGACACGGCGACCGGGGCCGCCGACCTCAGCCTCGATCCGCAGAATCCGCGTTTCCTCTACGCCGCGACCTGGCGGGCGGGGCGCACCCCCTGGGGCTTCACGGCGGGCGGCGCGGGGAGCGGCCTCTGGCGTTCGACTGACGGTGGCACGAGTTGGGAGTCGCTCGCCGACGCGCCGGGGCTGCCACGCGGCGCGATCGGGCGGATCGCGGTGGCTGCCTCCCCCGCCGACTCGCATCGGGTCTACGCGCTGATCGAGGCGGAGACGGGCGGCGGCCTCTACCGGTCGAGCGACCGGGGGCTGAGTTGGACGTGGGTCAGTGCCGAGCCGAACCTACTGGTCCGCCCGTGGTATCTGGCGCACCTCGTCGCCGACCCGCGCGATCCCGACACGGTCTACATCCCCAACCGCAAGCTCTGGAAATCGCGCGACGGCGGGCGCAGCTGGCAGCAGCTCAACACGACCTACTGGGATCAGCACGATCTCTGGCTCGACCCGCGCGAGCCGCGCCGGATGATCCTGGGCAACGACGGCGGCGCGGCGATCTCGCGCGATGGCGGCACGACCTGGTCCACGATCCTCAACCAGCCGACCGCCGAGCTCTACCACGTCGCGACCGATACGCGCTTCCCCTATCGCGTCTACGGCGCGCAGCAGGACAACTCCACGATCAGTCTGCCGACCCGCTCGATTAACGGGCCGATCTCGCAGGCCGATTGGTTCGATGTCGGCGGGGGGGAGAGCGGCCACATCGCCGTGCGCCCCGACAACCCGGACATCGTCTACGCCGCCAGCTACGCCGGGGAGGTGACGCGCTACGACCACGCCACGGGCGATCTCCGCGCGATCTCGGTCTGGCCGGAGTCGTCCGACGGCTGGGGCGCTCGCGATCTGCGCCACCGCTTCAACTGGTCCACCCCGGTCGCCCTCTCGCCGCACGACCCCGATACCCTGTACGTCGCCGGGGAACGACTTTTCCGCAGCCGCGACGAAGGGGCGACCTGGGCGGCGATCAGCCCCGATCTGACGCGCAATGATCCGACGAAGGGGAGGCGCGCGGGCGGGCCGATCACCTACGACAGCGCGGGGACCGACTACTACTGCACCATCATGGCCTTCGCCGAGTCGCCGGTCCGGGCTGGCGCCCTCTGGGTCGGTTCGGACGACGGGCTGGTCCACCTCTCGCGCGACGCGGGTGAGAATTGGGCGAAGGTGACCCCGCCGGGCGTGCCGGAGTGGGCCAACGTCGCCGCGATCGAGCCGTCGCCGCACGACGCCGCGACGGCATACGTGGCGGCGACGGCGCACCGCACCGACGACTTCGCCCCGTATCTCTTCCGCACAAGCGATTGGGGCGCGACCTGGATGCCGATCGTCGCCGGGCTGCCGCCCGACCGCTTCCTGCGGACGGTCCGCGCCGATCCCGGTCGGCGCGGGCTCCTCTACGCGGGGGGCGAGGGGGGCGTCTGGGTCTCGCTCGATGACGGCGTGGGGTGGTCCCCGTTCCGGCAAAATCTGCCGGTCGCGCCGATCTACGACCTCGCCGTGAAGGATGGCGACCTGATCGCCGCCACGCACGGGCGGGGCTTCTGGATCATCGACGATCTCACGCCGCTGCACGACGCGCCGCCCTTCTGTGCGCCGTACCTCTTCCCGCCGCGCCCGGTCGTGCGGGTCGCGCGCGAGGCGTACAGCATCACCAGCCTGATCGCGCTCGGCTATTCGCACGGCGCGGCGGGGCCAAGCTTCGGCGTGTGGCTCCATTATCTGCTGCCGGACGGCTTCGCCGGTGAGGTGACGCTGACGGTCCTCGATTCGGCGGGGCTGCCGATCCGCACCTTCTCCAGCGTCGCCACGCCGACTGCGGATGCGCCGCTCGGCCCCTACTCCCACCGGCTGCGCGGCTCATCGGCAATGCTGGCGACACGCGGGCGCGACGAAGGCGAACCGGGGGTGCGGACCGGCGTGCTGCCGCCGGAGATGCAGGCGCGCCCGGAGGACGGCTCGCTCCCGTCGGCGCGGGCGGGCCTCAATCGCTTCGTCTGGGATCTCCGCTATCCCGAGGCGGAGACGTTGCCGGGGCAGAATCCCGGCGGGATCACTGCCCCGCTCGCGCCGCCCGGCGAGTACCGCGCGCGGTTGACCGTGGCGGGTCGGCATGTCGAGCAGGCGTTCACGATCCGCCCCGACCCGCGCCTGGACACGACCGCCGAGGGGTACGCCGCGCAGTTCGCCCTGCTGCGCGGCCTCCGTGATCTGGTCACGATGATTCACCGTACGGTCGGCGTGCTGCGCGACCTACGCGCCCAGGCCCACGATCGCCTGGCGCGCCTGGGCGATGCTGCGCCCGCGCAGACGAACGCGCGCGCCGCCTGCGCGACCTTCCTCGCGGCGCTCGATGAACGCGAAGACGCGCTCCTCCAGCCGCGCATCAACGATCGCGCGCGCGAGCAGGAGGGCCTCGATTCGCCGGTTGGCCTCGACGTGAAGCTGGCGGGCCTCGGCTACTTTGTGGCGAAATCGGATCGCGCGTCGACCGCCGCGCAGTCCGCCGTCTACGCCGACCTCGCGGCGCGCGCCGAGGCGGCGATGGTGGCGGCGCGCGGGCTGCTCGCCGCGCCGCTCGCCGCGCTCGATGCGGCGTTGCTGGCGGCGGGGCTGCCCGCGCTCGCCCGGTGATCAGTCGGCGGTCGGCAGTCGGCAGTCGGCAGAGAAGAGTCCATTGTCCGTAGAAGGTTCGCTGTTGAGCACTGCCTATTACCAGCATCGTGCCATCGCTGCCGACTGCCGACTCGCTACCGCCGCGCCCGTGCCAGGGCGGCGGAGTGGCGTCCCGGCTCGCGGTAGAGGACATAGAGCGGCCCGACGTGGCGCTCGATCGCGGCGGGGTCGAGCCAGGGATCGGCGGCGAAGGTCGCGCGGTCGGCCTCGGTGAGCCGGATCGGCAGCGCGCCGGGCGGGGGAGCGCCGAGGCCGGCGATGTCGCCCCCCCGGTCGAGCAGGCGGCGCAGGTTGCGCGCGCCGATCCGCCCGTAACTCATCGTCTCCACCTCCAGGCCGGGGACGATCGCCTTGATTACGCGCACGTCCGGCGCGCCCGGGGGTGAGCAGTCGGCGTAGAGGATGTCGAAGCCCTCGGCGGTCAGGCGCTCGATGACCAGCGCGGTCAGCGCGGCGCGATCGGCGGGCGGCGTCGCGGTGGTCGGCAAGTCGGTGAAGGGGATCGTCGCGCGCGCGGCGAGGACCGTGTCGGCCAGCGCCGCGCGGATCGCGCCGTTCGGCAGCGCCGTCCAATCGATCATCGCCCCCAACGCGCGCTCCTCCTCCCCGGCCAGGGAGTGGCGGCGCGTGTAGACCTCCAGGTAGTGGGGCGGTGCCGCCCACTCGACCGCGTCGAGTGGGCCGTGCGTGAAGGCGAGGCGGACGCGCGCGGCGGCGAACTCGAGCAACGCCTTGCGGAGCGCGACCTCGCGGTCGGGGTGCGCGGCCTCGCCACAGGCCGCCGCCATCAGCGGATTCCCCGCTTCGGGGTCGCGATCGGCCCCGACGACGTAGAGATTGGTCAGGCCGAAATCGGTCGCGGCGGGCTTCACCAGCACCTCCACCCCCTCGGCATCGAGGCGGGCCAGGAGCGCCAGCGTCTCCGGGTCGGTCACGCCCTCAAGATTAACGATCGTGTCCCCCGCCAACGCCCGGAAGTTGACGCTATTGCCGTCGCGCTGGAGGAGTTCGAGCAGGCCGTGGCCGAGCGCATGTTCGAGCGTCGGCCCCGCGCCGAGGCCATTGGTGATCGGGGTAACCAGCCAGCCGCCCGGCGGGGGCGTGCCGATGTCGGCCCCCTGAAAGGCCACGAACTCGATCGGCACCAGCACCGACTCGGCTGTCCCCCAGCGGCTGATCGGCACCCATTCAAGCGGCCCGTCCGGGCTATAGGCGCTCCCCGCTTCCAGGCAGAGCGTGAGCGGATCGACCACGCCGCGCGGCCCGACCTCCACCAGCAATTCGCGATAGGTGGCATGTCGGCGCGGCAGGCGGCGTGTGGCGGCGGAAGTGTGAACGACCTCGCTCAACTCGCCGTAGGCGCTCGTCATGGCTTCGGCGTCGGTGGTGCCGTAGCCATGCCCCCCGGCGTTGGGCAGCTGCTCGGGCCAGAAGGTCACCGACCAGGTCGCGACGCCGACTCGATCGAGCGCGGTGAGCGGGAAGTCGAGCAGTTCTCCGGGCGGTAGGGCGGACTGATAGATGGCGACCGGTCGTGGCAAGCTGGGCTGCTCACGCGGCGTGACGGCGGTCATAGATGCTTTCCCCCATATAGACAATTCGCCGCGAACGATATATTATCATTAGTAGCACAGGAATCGCACAAGTGCCCTGCGCGTTTGAACCCGCTCTCGCGCTGCGCCTTCAGACGATTGTCGTTACGTTAAATCTCGCTCCCAACACCCAAACTGGAAAAGTCCCCCCTCGGCGTGCCTATTGCACGATTGTTACCACGGCACGGCTTATGCTCTTACCGTTGCACAGCTTATACCCTGTGTGCAATCTGGCTGTTCAAGGAGCGTATCGCAGAGAGCGACGAATTGTAGCCCGTATAGCGGCGGGGATAACCTGTGGCATGGTGAGGAGAAGGACTGATGGCGGCACAGGTACGGCGGCGCGAGTTCTTAATGGGTGGTTTGGGACTGACGGGGGCGGCCCTGCTGGCGGCATGTGGTGCCGGCGGCAACACCCCGACCACCAGTTCCGCCGGGGCGGCGGTGGACGGCTCACCCGTCGCGAAGAAGCTGAGTGGCGAGTTGCGTTATCTCTTGCGCGGCGGGACGCCGGACGAGATCAAGGCTACGCAGGACCAGATCGATAGCACTTTCGTGAAGCAGACCGGGGTGAAGGTGTCGGTCGAGCCGACCGACGCCAGCGCCGACGAGAAGTTGACCGCCGCGATGGTCGGCGGGAACGCGCAGGATGTCTTCGACACCTGGCTCGACAATGTGACCCCCTACGCCGATCGCAATCAGGTGCTCGATGTCGAGCCGTTCGTGAAGCGCGACATGAAGGCCGAGGAGATCAGCGATTTCTACGCCTGGCAGTGGAAGGACTTCGTTCTGCCGAGCGGGCTGCGCTTCGGCTTGCCGAAGTACGTCAACGTGATGTTCGTCTACTACAACGTGGACATGTTCGAGCAGGCCGGACTCAAGGCCCCGGACAGCACCTGGACCCACGACACCTACGCCGACGCCGCGCGCAAGCTGACGAACGCCACCACCACCGGGCTCTTCTTCCCGGCGAGCGGCACCGACCGCTGGTGGTACAAGATCGCCGAGTGGGGCGGCACCGTCGTCGATCCGCAGGACAACACGAAAGCGACCTTCGACTCGGACGAAGCGCTGGCGGCGCTGGAGTGGATCCGCAAGGGGATCTGGGACGACAAGTTCATCGCCCAGCGCCTGAATATCGTCGGGGCCGGGCAGCGCGCCTTCACCGCCGTCCCCGCCGCCTTCGCCGCCGGGAAACTGGCGATGGTCGAGGACGGCCTCTACCCCTTCGCCCACGCCTCCACGATCGCCAAGAAATTCCGCTGGGCCTATGCGCCGGTGCCGCAGGGGCCAAAGGCGCGCAAGGTGCTGGGCACCGCCGACGGCTTCGCGATCTGGAAGGGGACCAAGAACCCCGACGTGGCCTGGGAGTTCATCAAGTATCAGGCGAGCAAGGAGTACCAGCTCTATCTCACCAGGACCACCGGCTATCTGCCGAATCGCTACTCGGTGATCGACGACTGGAAGAAGGTTTGCGTCGAGAAATATCCCGAGCTCGCCACCGCCAACCTGGACCTCGCCCCGCAGGCGATGAAGGACGGGTATCCGGGGAACAAGCCGCTCTTCAAGAAGGACGGCGACGCGACGCAGCTCATCATGCCCGCCTTGCAAAAGCTCTTCGACACCGGGAACACCCCCGTCTCCTACATGAAGGAGATCGCGCAGCAAGTGACCGCGAAGATGCGCGCCTGACGGCGGGGCTGGCGCTACACAGCGGTATGCCCCGGTATGGCCCGGTCGAGTCCGGGGCATACCGCTCGTTGGTTGTGTTAGGGAAGGAGCGGCGATGGCGCGGGTCGATACGGGTGCCAACGTGGGGTCGGCGACGGGCGCGCGCGTCGGCAAACGGCACCTCTCGGAGCGGCGGCGGGAGGAGCTGATGGCCTGGCTCTTCATCAGCCCGTGGGTGATCGGGTTCATCCTCTTCACCGCCGGGGCGATGCTCTTCTCGTTCGGCATCTCCCTCTTCGATACCGATCTCCTGTCGCAGTTCACCTTTGTGGGGCTGCAAAACTACGCCGCGCTCCCCACCGATCCGCTCTTCCTGACCTCGCTGCGCGTGACCCTCATCTATACGGCGCTGACGGTGCCGCTCAGCACCCTGATCGCGCTCGGCATCGCCCTGATGCTGAACCAGAAGATCAGGGGCGTCAGCATCTGGCGCACGGTCTACTATCTCCCGGCGGTCGTCTCCGGGGTGGCGGTGGCGCTGATCTGGAACTGGGTGCTCAACGCCGATAGCGGCCTGCTGAATCAGGCGTTGCGCGGCGTCGGCCTCCCCGCGCCGCGCTGGTTCGCCTCGGAGTTCTGGGCGCTGCCCGGTCTCGTGCTGATTGCCCTCTGGGGGACCGGCACCAACATGCTCCTTTACCTCGCCGGGTTGCAGGGGATCCCGACCGAACTGACCGAGGCGGCGCAGATCGATGGCGCGGGGCCGGTGCGGAGTTTCTTCAGCGTGACCTTGCCGCTGCTGACCCCGACGATCTTCTTCAACGTGGTGATCAACATCATCAACTCGTTCCAGGTTTTCACCAACGCCTACGTGCTGACCGATGGCGGGCCGAATAACGCCACCAAGACGCTGGTCCTCTATCTCTACCAGCAGGGTTTTCGGTTGTTCCACTTCGGCTACGCCTCGGCGGTGGCCTGGGTGCTCTTCCTGATTATCCTGATCTTCACCCTGATCCTCGTCCGCAGTTCGTCCTCGTGGGTCCATTACGAAGGGGGGCTGCGCCGATGACCGCCGTCGTCAAGCTGCCGCAGCGGAGCGTCCCGCGCTTCCACTTCCGCCCGGCCCGCATCCTCCTCTACCTGCTGGTGATCGGTGGCGCGCTCATCTACGCCATGCCATTCATCTGGATGCTCTCCACTTCGGTCAAGCCGCAGGCGGAGATCTTCCTGATCCCGCCGCGCTGGCTGCCGTCCGTCTGGCAGTGGCAGAACTACACCCTCCCCTGGGAGAATCTGCCGATGTTGACCTTCTATAAGAACACGATCATCGTCACCGGGCTCAACATCATCGGCACGCTGGCGTCGAGTTCGATCGTGGCGTTCGCCTTCGCCCGGATGCGCTTTCGCGGGCGCGGCGTCCTCTTCATCGTCGTCCTCGCCACGATGATGCTCCCGCGCCAGGTGACGCTGATCCCCCTCTACCTGATCTGGTCCAAGCTGGGGATGCTCAATACCTTCGGGCCGCTGGTGATCCCCTCGTTCTTCGGCCACGCCTTCAGCATCTTCCTGTTGCGGCAGTACATGATGGCGATCCCGCTGGAGATGGACGAGGCGGCGCGGATCGACGGGGCCTCCTGGTTCCAGCTCTATTGGCGGATCATCCTGCCCCTCTCGACCCCGGCCCTCGGCGTCGTGGCGATCTACGCTTTCACGACGCACTGGAACGATTTCCTGGAGCCGCTGATCTATCTCAACCGCCCCAACATGTTCACCCTGCCGCTCGGCCTGGGGCTCCTCAACGGACGCTATGGCGGCGAGATGCAGCAGATCATGGCGCAGACGGCCCTCAGCATCCTCCCGGTACTGCTCGTCTTCTTCCTGACGCAGCGCAGCTATATGCAGGGGGTGGTGGTGAGCGGGGTGAAGGGGTAGGGAGTGGGCGAGTGGAGAAGTACGAACCATCGTCCCTGCCGACTGCCGGCTCTTCTCTCGCCCACTACTCCGGACGCAGCCCGACGCCGCTCGCGCGGAGATCGGCGAAGCAGGCGGCGGCGCGTGCCAGCCCGGCGGCGAAGATAACCGGGTCTTGTCCAACGCCGATCCGCAGATAGCCCTCGAAGCCGAAGGCGTCGCCGGGGGCGAGCATCACGCCGTATTCGCCGGCGAGGCGATCGGCCAGTTCGCGCGACGGCATGTCCAGGCGATAGCGCAGCAGCGCGAGCAGCCCGGCGCGCGGCGGCGTCCACGAGACGACCTCGGCCTGCTCGGCGAACCACCGCTCGGCGACCCGGAGATTCTGCGCGACGATCGCGCGGGTGCGGGCGATGATCGGCTCGCGGTGCTCGAAGGCCAGTAGCGCCAGGGCGTCGTTCAGCTTGCCGGGGCTGAGGGTGACGTAGTCGCGCATGGCCCAGCAGGCGGCGACGATCTCCGCCGGGGCGACGAGCCAGCCGATCCGCAGCCCCGGCAGGCCGAACGGCTTGGAGAGTGTACCGACGCTGATCGCGCGGTCGCCCAGGTCGCGCAGCGGCGCGGGCAGGGGCGGGGCATCGGGCAGATCGAGCCAGCGATAGGCTTCGTCGCAGAGGACGCGCGCGCCGAGCGATGCGGCGAGTTCGTAGACCTCGCGCAATTCGTCCGCCGAGAGGAGCGCGCCGGTCGGGTTGTGCGGCGTATTGATCACGATCAGCTTCGTGCGGGAGGTGACGAGGCGGCGCAGCTCGTCCAGATCGTAGTGGAAGCCGCCCTCGACAGCGATCGACCAGAGCGACACATCGCAGCCGATCGCGCGCGGGACGCTGTAGAGTTGCTGATAGGCCGGGTGGACCGCGACGACGTGATCGCCGGGATCGAGGAGGACGTTGAAGAGGAGGAAATTCGCCTCGATCGCTCCGGTGGTGATCAGGACGTTCTCCGGCCCGGTATCGCGATAGGTCGCCGCGATCGCCGTGCGGAGTGCCAGCGAGCCCGGAGCCTCGCTGTAGCCGAGCGGCGTGGCGAGCAATCGGTCGAGCGCCGCCGCGCGTTCGGCGGCGGGGAGGAGATCGAGGAGGTCGTTCGGGGTCTGTGGCAGGATGCCGCTCTCCGCGATGTCGTACTCGACCTGCGTCTCCCAGGTGGTCATCCAGCGTTCGAGGGCAAAGGTCTCGATCTTCACGGCGTCAGCTCCTGTTTGTCGTCTGATCGGTGGCATCCGTCGCGTCGATCGGGTCATCCGCTAGCCAGGCGGTAGCCCCGCGCTCCTTAGATCGTCGGCAGGACGATCGAGGTGATCGTGCGGGTGATGCCGGGCAGGCTGCGGATCGCCGCGATCAGGCCGCGCAGCGTCTCCGGCGAACTGGTTCGCACCTTGACGATGTAGCTGTCCTTGCCATCGACATCGTGACACTCGATGATCCGCGGCCCGCGCGCCACGAAGCGCTCGAACGGGCCGTCATTGGCGACGTTGGCCTGCGTGTTGACCCGGATGAACGCGACCAATCCCTGATCGAGCGCCACCGGATCGATCTGCGCGCCATAGCCCCGGATGACTCGTGCGCGCTCCAAGCGCCGGATGCGCGCGTAGACCGAAGGGCCGCTCAGTCCCACCACCCTGCCGAGCGCCGCGTAGGCTATCCTGCTGTCGCGCTGGAGCGACGCGAGTATCCGCCAATCAATCTCATCTAGCACGATGGTGCCTAACGAATAAGGATAAAGACACCATATTGGACTAAACAATAACGAAAATGCGTGTGCAACGCAAACGGGAAAGGTCTCGCGCCGCTTGTCGGACGGAGGAGTACCGCCAGCGCAGCGATTGACATACACGCATCCCTTGGCGGGGCTGCGCGGTTGCGTCGGCTCGTCCTCTCCCGCTATGATGGCCCCCGTCGGGGCGATGAGGCAGGTGAGGGGAGCGTGAATGGCGATCATACTGACGTTGGTCATGATGGTCGTCGCCTACTTCTGCGGCTCGGTCCCCAACGGCTTCCTGATCATCCGCGCGACCACCGGCAAGGATATCCGGCAGCATGGCAGCGGCAACATCGGGATGGCGAATGCCTACCGCGTCGGCGGCGCGCTGCCCGCCCTGCTGGTGTTGCTCGGCGATGCGCTGAAAGGGGCCATCCCGGTCCTGATCGCGCGGGCCTTCTTCGAGCTCCCGGACATCGCTATCGTGCTGATCGGCCTCGCCGCCATCATCGGTCACGACTTCCCGATCTTCTTGCGCGGGCATGGCGGTAAGGGGATCGCCACGTCGCTCGGCGTGATCACCGCGCTCTCGCCATCGGTCGGCCTTGTCGCGGTAATTGTCTGGTGGATCGTGATCGTTTCCACCGGCTACTCCTCGCTCGCCTCGCTGATCATGCTCCTCGTGGCGACGATCGCCCTCGCCGTCTACGGTGCGGTGGCTCCGGCCCAGGGAAGTGTGACCTTCGTCATCTTTTTCTTCGCCCTCTTCGTGGTCGCCGTCTGGCAGCATCGCGGCAATATCGAGCGCCTGATGCAGGGCAAAGAGTTGAAGCTGCGCGGCGAGCGCGAGCGGCAGCCTGCGGAGAATGAGACGTGAGCGACCTCCACACCGGCCCGATCCTGATCTACGGCGCGGGGGCGGTCGGGCAGTTCCTCGGCGGCACCCTCGCGCTGGCGGGGCAGGAGGTCGTCCTGCTCGCCCGCCCGGCGCTGCGCGCGGCACTGGCTGCGCGCCCGCTGACCATCGTCACCGAAGTTGCCGACTCGCAGGGAGCCAGCGTCCGGACGGTCGTTGTACCTGCGGTCGAGCGGATCGGTGAGTTATCCCGCCCTCCGGCCCTGGTGATCCTGGCGGTGAAAGGCTATGACACCGCCGGGGCGCTGCCGGATCTGGAACGACTGGTCGCGGGCGGGGCGACGATCCTCACCGTGCAGAATGGGGTCGGCCACGAGGAGACGCTGCGCTCCGCGCTGGGCGTGGCTGCCGTGCGGAGCGGAGCCTTCACGATCAGCGTCAGCACCCCCGGGCCGGGCCGGGTCGTGCGCCATACGACGAAGGGGGGACTGGGGTTCGCGCCCCTCGCAGGCGAAGATTTGGCCCCGCTCCTCGACCGCTTCCGCCCCACCGGCCTGCCGATCGTCGCGGCGCGCTCGTATCGCGTGCTGAAGTGGTCGAAGCTCCTGCTCAACATGCTCGGCAACGCCCAGGCGGCCCTGCTCGATCTACCGCCCGCCGCCCTCTACGCCGATCCGGCCCTTTTCGCGATCGAGCGGCGGGCCTTCGCGGAAGCCCGGGCGGTCATGCGCGCCGCCGGGATTGGTCTGGTCGACCTCCCGGCGTACCAGACGCGCGCGCTCGCCGCCGCGATGGCCCTGCCCGGCCCGGTGGCGCGTCGCCTCCTGGCGCGACGGGTGGGAGCCGGGCGCGGGGCGAAACGCCCGTCGCTCGCGCTCGATCTGCGAGCGGGTGGCGGGCGGAGCGAAGTCCCCTGGTATAACGGTGCGGTCGTCGCGCTCGGCGCGGCGCGGGACGTGCCGACGCCCGTCAATGCGGCCCTGACGCGTCTCCTCTTGTCCGCCACCGCCGATTCCGTCGTGTGGGCGCGGTTCCGCGGGCAACCGGCGCGCCTGCTGGCCGATGTCGCCCGCGAGGAATCGGCACGCCCGCTGGCCGATCGCGATTGAGGCGGCGCGTGCTATGATTTCCCTATCTGCTGCGGCGACCGCCGCGACCGCGTTCGATCGGAGGTGCCGGTGAAACTGCTCGGGAGACTCGTCCAACTCGTCGCGCTGGTCGTGCTGTTCCAGGCCTTGCGCGAGCAATTCGGTCGTCCGCCCGAGGAGCGGACCTGGTTCGGGCGCGTCGGGCCGGTCCCCTACGATTTCCGCGTGCCGACCCTCGATACGTTCCGTGCCTCGTATTGGAACCCCGATAGCCAGCAGCTCTTCAGCAGCAAGGTCGTCGGGATCGGCTGGGCGATCAACTTCGCGCAGGCGTGGCGGATCTACAAGGAATTCCGCCAGCAATACCGCGAGATGGCGGCGTACTAGCACGTCGCGCAAGGGCTGGTGCCGAGCTATGCTCCCCGGTCCTGCCTCAGTTTGTCGGCACGCCCGCCTGCGCGGCCAGCGCCGCGATCATCCCGATCTCGCCGCGATGCCCCGCCTCGTGCTGCATCAGGTGATGGAGTACCCATTCGGGGGTGACGTCGTAGTCGGGCAGCGTGCGGACATGCCGGAAGTCCCCCGGGGAGAGCGCACGGAAGGTCCGCGACAACTCGCTGCGGGTCGCCGCCAACCGCGCGAGGTGTTCCGCGAGGGTGAGCCCCGCGACGACCGTTAAACGCCCGGTCGTGTCGCGGACGTCGTGCGGGAAGAGCGCGACGAGGTCTGGCGCGAAGAGCACCTCCTCGCGCACCTCCGCCGAGAGCCAATCGGCCTCGATCGCCGCGATATGGTAGAGCAGCGTGCCGATGCTGTTCTCCCCGGCGGGCGGGGTCCAGTCCAGGTACGCCGGTGGCAGGTCCACGAGCTGCGCCACGGTGCGTTGCCGCGCGTCATCGAGCGCCCAGAGCCAGCGGGCGATCGTCGGATCGCCGCCCGACTCGGGTGCCATGACCAGAGTCCGTCTCGTCGCTGTCATCGTAGCCGTTCCGTTCTGTGCGGGTATTTGGCGCGTGCCGCGAATACTCGACTACACTGATAGCACGGGTAACCTCCTATCGCCGATTGTAATGCGCCGAGGATCAGATGCGAACGCCGCTCCACACGCTCTACGTTGTCCGCCACGGGGAGAATCCGGCGAACCTGAACCGCGAGTTCTCCTATAAGCTGATCGACTACTCGTTGACCGAGAAAGGGGTGCGGCAAGCCGAGGAGACCGCCAGCTTCTTTCGCGAGAAGGGGATCGATGCGATCTACTCCTCGCCCCTGAAGCGCGCCCGCGAAACGGCGCAGATCATCGCCGCGCCGCTCGCCTTGCCGGTGACCATCGTGGAAGAGTTCCGCGAAAACAACGTCGGCGATCTGGAGCGCGATCCGCCGAACGAGGCGGCGTGGGCGCTGCACGACGGCATCATCGCCGATTGGTTCGCCGGGCGGCACGATGCGCTCTTCCCCGGCGGCGAGGATTTCCACACCCTCCTGCGCCGTGTGCGGACCGGCCTGATCGCGACCCTTGCCGACCTGGGTGGGGAGCCGGGGGCAAAACGGGCGGTGATCGTGGCGCATGGGGGGATCCTCGGCGGTATGGCCCGTGGCCTCGCGCACGAGCCCGACCTGGCGGCGGTCGAGGCGCGCAAGTGCGCCAACTGCTCGGTGAGCGAGTTCGGCGCACGTTTGATCGATGGCGAGTTGGAATTCCACCTGCGCGAATGGTCGACCTGCGATCACCTCTCCTGATGGTGCCGCTGGCGCGCTTCCGGCGATGGTGGGGGACACTTTGTGCTCGTCGCGCCGCCGGGAAGTATCTCCGTGTGTTGGTCGTTAAGAAGGATAGGTAAGTATGACCGCTGGGGCGATCCAGTATCCCGCCGTGCCCCTGCATGGACCCGATGGCCCGACATCCGGCGCGGTCACCATCGACCCGCGCACCGGGGCGACAACGGCGGTCGTCCACGACCGCCCCTATGCGAGCCGACCCGCGTCCGGTCGTCGTCGCCCGCTCGATGCCAGCTTCCTCGAACTGCGGAAGACCCTGCGGCGCGGCGGGTATCGGCTGCTGACGTGCGGCACCTGCCAGTATTTCCGTTATACCGCCGCCTCGCGCGACTTCTCGGGCGGGTTGAGCGGCTATTGCGGGCGTGGGCATCGCGAGCCGATGGGGACCGGGGCGAGCGCGAGCCTGCCGGGGGAGGCCGCCACGCCGGTGGTGACCCTCTACTTCGGCTGCCCGGAGTGGGAAGGGCGCGACGAGCGGGCGCTGGCCGAACTCTTCGCGCGCGCTGAGGCCACAAATTGATGGAGTGACGCGTCGGTGGACGGCGCGCGGGGAGGGGAGGGGACGATGGCGGTCCGATTGAAGTCGTCGCAAGAGATCAGGAAGATGCGCTCCACCGGGCGCCTGGTCGCCGAGGTGCTGGCGATCCTGCGCGAACATATCAAGCCGGGCATCTCCACCGCCGAGCTCGACACGATCGCCGAGCGTGAGATCCGACGTCGCGGGGCGACGCCGTCGTTCAAGGGATACGGCGCACCGATCCCTTTTCCGGCCTCGATCTGCGTCGCGATCAATGAGCAGGTGGTCCACGGGATCCCGAGCAAGCTCCAACTCCTACGTGAGGGGGACATCATCGGGATCGATGTGGGCGCATTAATGAATGGGTGGCAGGGGGATAGCTGCGTCACCTTCCCGGTCGGCACGATCGCGCCGGAGGCGGCGCGGTTGCTCCGGGTCACCGAAGAATGCCTGATGCTCGGCATCGCAGAGGCCCAACTCGGCAAGACAATCGGCGACATCGGCCACGTCATCCAGACCCATGCCGAAGGGGCGGGGTATGGCGTGGTACGCGGAATGGGCGGGCACGGGATCGGACGACGGCTGCACGAGGACGAGCCGTCGGTCCAACACGTTGGGCAGCCCGGTACCGGGCTGAAATTACGCCCCGGTATGGTTTTCACGATCGAGCCGATGATCAATCAGGGGGTGCCCGGCTGGCATGAGCTCAACGACGGCTGGACGATCGTCACCGATGATGGCAAGCTCTCGGCGCAGTTCGAGCACACGATCGCCATCACCGAGCACGGACCGGAGATCCTGACCAAGCTCTATGATTGAGGGCACGTCCGGCGCGAGGAAGAGCGACGAAGGGGGCGGCACGCTAGTGCCGCCCCCTTCATTGTTGTTATTCTCAATAGTGGTGGTGCGTAGCTGCCATGCCTTTGTTATGTGGGGATGCTGCTCCCAAGTTTGCTGTAGAGCGTGGTCAGCCGCCCCCCGAAAAAGACCAGCGAGACGATTACCAGGATGGCGATGAACGACAGGATAAGGGCATATTCGACCAATCCTTGCCCCGCTGCCGCGCCCGCGCGCTCGGTGCGGCGCCGGTTCGGTCCGGTGTACAGCCCGAGCAAAGCAGCAAGAAATTGTGTCATCTCGTCCACTCCTGTCGCGCCACCGGATGCGTCACCTACGGCGATTTCGTGTAGGAAAATTGTTCGTGAGCGGTGTGTAGAAACCGGGGCGGCGACATATGTCGCCGCCCCCTGGGTGTATCGGGGTGTTCGGTTAGCTGAGGGAGGCGCCGACCTTGGAGAAGAGGCCGCCGATCTGCTGGCGGAGGAAGACCATGGCGACGATGACGACCACGGCGATGAAGGCGATGATCAGGGCGTACTCGACCAGCCCCTGGCCCTCGGACCGGTCCTCGACCGCGTAGAGGCCGACCAGCGCTTCGGCGAACTGCAACATGTATAGCTCCTCATCATTTCGCGGCAGGGGCAAGTGCCCGCCGCTTCTATAGCCCGCTGCTCAGCGGATGTGGCTTCGACCGTCTCGCGCCCCAGTTCAGGAACAAGTGGCGCATCAGCCAGCCCGCACCCGCATGGTTCGCTTTTCGCTGGTTCGCCCAACCGTGCGATCGGGGATCCGTGCTGGCCCTGCGCCATTGCAGGTCCGTGGTCAGTGCAACCCTACCGGCCGGTAGTAGTCGGGACGCTTGTTGTTGCATCTCCGTCCTGAGACCTAGTGTAGGGTCGTTCTAAGGTCTTGCATATAGCCTTCCAGTCCCGCTGTTGAGGCCGTTCAAGTACCAGCCTTTTGCGGGTACAACGTCAGACCCAGGTACTAGCACGCCGCGCTCTTGTCGTAGTTGTGGCGATCGTTAAGGCCCGATAGTGACAGATGTGATCGATGTGCCTGGGTTATGGTCCCGGATGTAGTACCTACGGTAGGGGGATGCCTATGGCGCACGTACCGGCCAGGTGGCGCAGACTCCCTGGGCCTATCAACCGGCCCTATCCGAACCGTGGCTGATCAATGCGGTCGGCAGAAAGGAAGCGCCTGATTTCGGTGAGCGATGAACTTCCAGGCCACGAGCGCGCGATCGCTGTTCCACAGGGCTGACGTACAAAGGCGTGTGCCCCGCGACCCTGCGTCGCCACGATAGGCGCTGCTGCCTCGTGCTGTGAGCGCGGCGGGAGGTGCTGCTCGATTGATACCGCCGGCTGGCCCGCCACCACCGCCCAACCGTCGGACGCGAGCACCCGTCGATCCCCACCCGGGTCTCCGGGAGTCGCGCCCTACAGCCAGCCTCGGCGCACTGGCCGCCGGGGTATTCTGCGAGCGTCGGTAAACGCACGGGGACCGACCACACCTGGCCGGTCCCCGCGCATTGGCCCGATGGTGCGCGCGTCAGGCCGCGCGCACCGGGAACTGTGCCGTCATGCGTACGGCGCTGGTCCCTTGTGGCGCACTATCCACCAACCCTTCGAGCAACTCGATACGGCGGTGGAGGATCGGTGTCCTGAGGAAGGCCTGGACACGGTCGGGCGCGCCGACGGCTGCCGGGCCGTCGGTCTCGATCTCGGCGAAGACGCGCTCATCGTCCGAGCGGAGGGTGATGGTGAGGTGACCGCCCTGGCCGGGCAGGACCATCGCCACGATCGCCCCCTGTACCAGGCGGTAGAGGGCGATCTGCAAGTGATGGGGCAAACTCCCCGTCAGGCCGGTGCCGCTGAGGCTCGTCTCGATGCCGCGCTCGCGTCCCACCTCGGTCAGGTGGCGTCGGAGCATCTCGATCAGTCCCAGGTCCTCCAACGCGAGCGGTCGGATGTCGCCGAGCAGGCGGCGGGTTTCCTGGAGGGTGGTAGAGAGCATCCCCTTGAGCGAGTCCATCTCCTTCTGCGCACTTTCATGATCGCGCTTCAGGACGTGGCGACAGACTTCCAGGTGCAGGAGTACGTTCGTCAGCGATTGGGTCGGCCCATCCTGGATCTCGCGCGCCAGGCGCAAGCGCTCTTCTTCTTGCCCTTCGACCACGGCGATCGCGCTCTGCCAGGTCGGGATCATGATGCCGCCCCGGCGTTGAACCGGCTCATCTTCGGTTTGTGGTGCCTGGCGGCTGCTGATCTCCTGCTGCGCCTGGATCAGGTCGAGGACGAGCCGGAGCTTGTCCTGATAGTCGCGCAGATTCTGCTGCCGACCTTCCAGCTGTTCCGCCTGACTACGACCCATGAAGAGGCGCAGCTGCACCTCGTGGTTGGCGTTGTAGAGGGTACGGATATCGGCCCGGCTGTACGAATCGAGATTAACCTCCATGTCGCGTACGCGATTGGCGAGGGTGATCTCGCGCTGACTCAGCTTTTCGACTTCGTTGGTCGTTTGCCCCAGAAGCAAGCGGATCTCCTGCGCCTGTTGCTGGCTCTGCTCCAGTTCCTGGCGGATCTGCTGCTCGAGGGTGAGCAGATGCTGGCTGAATTCCATCGTCTGCGTCGGTGGCAGTGGCACGACCCTTACTCCTTCCCCGGACTTCCCGCCGGGTGTCGCCTCGCTGGATCGTCTGTCGAAGGGTGCATGACCCGCAGCGGGGCACATCCATCTCCTTGTACTCTAGAGGGGCGACGCCCCACACTGCAACATGGAAGCGTAGGAGTTCCGGGCTAGAACTTGTGGGCGAGTGGTCCCATCCGTCCGTCCCCGGTAGGCCGCCTGTCGCGCCGCGCTAGAAGGAAAAGGGCAGCGTGGTACAATCTCCGCTTATGGTCGGGCACAAAATAGCGTGGGCGCGTGTAGGGCGACGCAACCGGCATGCCGGGCATATGTTAGGCCGCTTGGGCGTTCATGTTCTACGGTGGACTGGCTATGCGCGCGCCGGGTCGCGCGGTGTGCTTGTGATAACGAGGGAGAGTGGGCATGGCGACGACCGAACAGGTGACGATGGGCGTGGTCGCGGCGGGCCTGCGGGAGCGTTTGCTCACCGGGCGCGCGACGGTGGGCATCATCGGCCTGGGCTACGCGGGCCTGCCGATGGCGGTCGCGTTCGCCGAGGCCACGCTGCCGACGATCGGCGTCGATCTGCGCGCCGACCGGGTCGCCGCTATCCACGCCGGGCGCTCCTATGTCGGTGACATCGCCGATGCCACGATCGCGCGGCTGACGGCGGCGGGCGCGTTGCGCGCGACCGCCGATTATGCCGCCCTCGCGGAGGCCGACGCGATCACGATCTGCGTCCCGACGCCGCTCTCCAAGACGAAGACGCCGGACATCGCCGCGATCGTCGGGGCGATCGAGTCGCTCGCCCCCCACCTCCGCCCCGGCCAGTTGGTGGTGCTGGAGAGCACCTCGTATCCCGGCACGACCGAGGAGATCCTGCGCCCGGCGATCGAGGCGCGCGGCCTGGTTGTCGGCGAGGATGTCTTCCTCGCCTTCGCGCCGGAGCGCGTCGATCCGGGCAACGCGCGCTTCGGGACGCGCAACACCCCCAAGCTGGTCGGCGGGGTGACCCCGACCTGCCGCGATCTGGCGGTCGCCCTCTACCGGACGATCGTCGATGAGGTGGTGCCGGTCTCCTCGCCGATGGTGGCGGAGACGGCGAAGCTGCTGGAGAACACCTTCCGAGCGGTCAACGTGGCGCTGGTGAACGAGATGGCGATCATGTGCCAACGCCTCGGGGTCGATGTCTGGGAGGTGATCGCGGCGGCCGCGACCAAGCCGTTCGGCTTCATGCCCTTCTATCCGGGTCCGGGCCTGGGCGGGCATTGCATCCCGATCGTCCCGCACTATCTCGCCTGGAAGCTGAAGACGCTCGGGTACGAGGCGCGGTTCATCGCCCTGGCCGACGAGGTGAACGCGGCGATGCCCGCGCACGTCGTCGGCCTGATCGCCGATGCGCTGAACGACGACGCTAAGGCGCTGAAGGGTTCGCACATCGTCCTGCTCGGGATCACCTACAAGCCCGATGTGGCCGATCTGCGCGAATCGCCGCCGCTGGAGGTGCTGCGCCTCTTACGCGCCAAGGGTGCCGACGCCGTCTACCATGACCCGCACGTCCCCGCCCTGGAATTGGAAGGGAAGCAGCTCGCGAGCGTCGTGCTCGATGCCGCCGCGCTGCACGACGCGGACTGTGTGGTGGTCGCCACGCACCACAGCACCTACGACTGGGCCTGGGTGGCGCGGCACGCGCGCGTGCTGATCGACACGCGCAATGTGCTCACCGGCCTCGCTACGCAGGCGCGCGTCGTCAAGCTCTGATTCCTCACCTGTATGGTTCCCCTCGCCATGACCAGCGTACCGGTCCGCTGCGGTACTGGCGGGGCCGCAGGGGGACCAAGGGGCGATTGTCCCGACTACGCTCCCCGACTATCCTGATCTGTATCATGCGGTGTTCTCGGGCGCGCACGATGGAGATCGGGAGAGGGATGGCGATCGAGACCCCTGTACTGTCCGGCGTCGGCAGGAATCGCGCCAATATTCGCGCCATCACGCCCCGTTCGTGTGGTGTCATGCTCCTCCTCGGGACCCTGATCGCGCTGCAATTGCTCATCTGGGTCCAGGCTGTTCAGGCGCGCGGGGGACTCGATATCTATGTGCGTGGCAGCGATTTCTCGCCGACCCTCGCGGCGGTGGAGCTACTACGTGCGGGGAATGGCGCACAACTCTATGACATCGCCGCGCAGCAGGATGCGCAGGTCGTGGTCCTGACCCCCTATCGTACCCTTCCCCCCAACACGCTCCTGCCCTTTTTGCACCCCCCTTTCGAGGCGCTTCTCCTGGCACCCTTGCGAGGGGTATCGTATGGTGGCCTCTATCTTATTTGGAGCGCGTTGTCGCTGACCGCCTTCATCGGTACGTTGATATTGCTCGCGCGAGCGCTGCCGCTCCCCCTGCCAACCCGCTTGCTCCTCCTGCTCGGCTGCTGCTCGTACAACGCGATCCATTATGCGCTCTGGCTCGGGCAAAGCTCGCCCTTTGTGACACTGGGGCTTTGTGGTGCCTTCGTGGCGCTGCGCCGTGGGCGGGTAGGCTGGGCCGGGATCGCGCTGGCGCTGGTGACGCTGAAGCCGCAACTGCTCCTGGTGATCGGTCCGGCCTTGCTGTTGCTCGGCTATTGGCGCGTGGTGCTGGTTTCCGCCGTGACCCTTGTCGCCGCGAGTGTCGCGGCGATGCCCTTCCTCGGTGTGCTCTGGCCGTTCTCCTATGCGCGCTTTCTCGTCGCGATCACGACATGGGATGGGTATACGCTGATCTTTCCCGAGATCATGCCCAATTGGCGCGGTATCGTCGTGAATATCTCCTGGGGTGGCCCTGGTCAACCGGTGATACCCATCGTCGCCGGTCTTTCCCTCGCTACGATCGTTGCGCTCGCTTGGGTTGCTTGGCGTGCGCAACTGCTCCTGCGTGCTCCGGTCTGGGATATGCGGATGGATCTCTTCTGGGCGTTCGCGGTTCTCCTGGCGATCCTGGTCGCCCCGCATCTCTACCTCCATGATCTGACGGCGTTGGTCATCCCGGCCTGGATCGTCATGGCGACCCTGCACGCCGGGCTGTGGCCCATCGCGTTGGCACGATCGTGGCCGGTGCTGTTCTGGACGATCTCCGCCGTCAGCCTGCCCGTTCACCTGACCGCGAATCGCTGGCCTGCGGGCTTGATCGTCGTCACCGCGCTGTTGTGCCTCTGTGCGGCGGTGTTCCTCGGTTGGCGTTGCCTGCGCTTTCCCGCCCGCGTCGGCGTAGCCGCTGACGAACGCACCGCCACGGCGTAGCCGTTGCCGCAACACTAAACGCGCGGGCGCGACTGGCGCGCGGCAGTTTTGGCCTTGAAGTGATGCAGAGTTCTGGCATGAAGTCGAGGTCGCGCGGTTGGAGGGGAGGGTATCTTTGGTGCATATGAAGCGTTGGTCCACGACTTATGGCGACGCTACTCTGTGTGGAAAACCTTCACACTGTATCAATCGTGTCGAATACCCTGTAGTTCCTCGCGCTGTTGATCGTGCTCTTTCGGCGAGCGCTCAAGTGCAATCAATTCCGGCAGTAGTCGATAAGTCTAGGAAAGGCGGGGGGGTGGCTTGATCGCGCGTGTACAAAATTCACGCCCCCGCCCTGGGATGCTCCTCTGGCAGGCGCTGAGTGTGACCACCCTCAGCGGGCTGAGCGTTCTGCTCCGCTTGAGCGGTCTCTACTCCGATATTGCCGTGCTGTATGATCGTGATCAGCTCTGGTTGCGACCAATCCCGTATCTCGACTACCCCAATGAATATCCGGTCGGCCTCGGGCTGTTAAGTTGGGCGATTAGTCACCTGTCGGATGGCAAGACGGCGTATCTGCTCCTCACTGCGGCGATCCTCCTCGGCGCCGGGCTGCTGATCCTCGTTGTGGGTCGACGTTTCGGCGGCGCGCGGTTGTGGCTCTTCGCGCTCTCACCCGCTTTGCTGTGGTATGGGACACTGAATTGGGATCTCTTCGCGTTGTGCTTCCTGGTGGGATCCTTGCTGGCGCTGCGGCAGGGCCGCGATATGGCTGGCGGTATCCTCCTGGCGCTGGCTGTGTGGACGAAATTTTTCCCGATCGTGCTCGTGCCGCTCGTGATCCTGGATCGTCTCTTGCAGCGGCGCTGGCGCGACGCGGTGCTATTCAGTGGCGCTTTCGCCACGATCAGCGTGGCGATGAATGCGCCCTTCGCCGTTATCTTCGGGGCGGATGGCGTGCATCTACGAGAGGGATGGTTGCGCTTCTTTACCTTTAATCAGGCCCGCCCGCAAGAGACCAACCTCTGGACGCTCCTCTCCTGGGCGGGTTTCGGCCCGGATACGGCGACGATCAATTGGGCGAGTGAAGTGCTCCTCCTGCTCAGTCTGGCGGTGGTGGGGGGCGTGCTCTGGTTCGTGCGGCGTCGTACCGCCGACGCCTCCGTTGATGTCTTGCTGCCCGCCGCGCTGCTGCTGCTCGGGTGGTGGTTCTTCGTCAATAAGGTCTACAGCCCACAATATAGCCTATGGCTGATCGTACTCCTCGCCTTGCTCGGTGCCTCTACTTGGCTCGCGGTGGGCTTCGCGCTCGCGGACACGGCCTGGTTCATCGCAATCCTCCTTGCCGTGGCCGAGCGTGGCTGGTCGGATTGGATGCACGCACCCGTACTCCTCGCACCGCTCGCTTTCCGGGAAGTGATGACGTTGATCATCGTTGCCTGGGCCGCGTATCGACTCCTGCGGCTTGGCGGGGTCGCACAAGCGGCGCACCCCGCGTCGGCCCTCAAAGCTGGCAGCCGACAGTCGCGATCACTGCGCGTGGCGAAGTAGCATGAAAAGCGCGGCGTTCAAAGTGCGGCGATCGGAGTCAGATCGGAGGGCTACGAGCGCCTTGCGTCGTTGGTTGGTTGGCTGGCTGCTCGTCGCGGTGGCGATCGCTTTGATCATCTGTCGCGTTGTGGTGGCTGCGGCACCGCTGACGACGCAGCACCTGCTGGCCGCGCTCGCCAGCCTCGGCGACCTTGTCCTGGTCGGACTGACCCTCATGCTAGGCTATTGTTTCGGTGCGCGCGCTCTGCGACTGTTCGAATTGACGATGGGACGTGCCGAGCGAATCGCCAGCGCAACGGCGCTTGGCTTGGGTCTGCTGGCGTATTGCTGTCTCCTGCTCGCCTTTGTGGGCCTGTATCGCCCCCCGCTGCTGATCGGTGCGGTGCTGCTCAGCACGCTCCTCTTGCGCAACGATCTCCGTCATGTTGCTGACGCATTCGTTCGTGCCGGACGTGACGTGCGCGCGCAGACCGCTGTTTCAGGGCGCGGGGCGATAGGCTTGGCGCTGCTGATCGCCCTGACGCTATTTGCTTCGGCCCTTGGCGCGCTGACACCGCCACATCACTTCGACGCGCTGGCCTATCACCTGACCGCGCCGGCCCGTTTCTTGGAAACGGGCCGACTCGCACCATTGCCCGATGTGCCCTACGGGAATTTACCCCTGACCGCGGAACTCCTCTACGGCGTCGGCCTGGCGTTCGGGAGCGATGCCTTCGCCCAACTCCTGCATCTGGCATTCGGGCTGCTGACGGCGGTGGCCTTATGGGCGCTGGCTCGCCGTTCCTTCGATCGTGCCACAGCCTGGCTCGCCGTGGCGCTCTTCCTCGGCACACCGCTGGTGACGGTATGGGCGCGTGTGGCGAACATCGATCTCCCTCTATCCTGCTTTCTCCTCCTGGCGACCCTGGCGGTCGTGCGCACCGGGGAAGTATCGGCGGAGGGGGCGCGGCGGTGGGCGATCCTGGCCGGGGTATGGGGCGGCCTCGCGCTTGGGACGAAGTATCAGGCGCTCTTCGCCGTGCCGATCCTGACCCTGCTGCTCTACGTCGATGCGGCGCGCGCGCGGCACGGATGGCGCGAAGTGCTGGCGCGTCTCGCGTTGTTCTGCGGTCCGGTGCTCCTGCTCGCCGCGCCGTGGTACCTGAAGAATTGGCTGCTGCTGGCGAACCCGCTCTGGCCGCTCTTCAGCGGTGGGCAAGGGTTCGACAGGCTCGCGGTAGACCTCACCGACTACTTCGCGCGCGGCATGGTAATCAGCCCGCGCACGGCGCTCGGCTATATTCTCCTGCCACTACGGGTCTATACGCGCGGGAGTATCGAGGCTCCGCTTACAATCCTCAGTCCCCTGTATCTGCTCTTGCCGCTGCTCTTGCTCCTCCCCGCACGCCGTGCCATTCTTTATCCGTTGGTGATGTCGGCGGGGATCGCGATCGGGTGGGCGCTCGGTTTTCAGGAGTTGCGCTATTTGCTGCCGATCTGTGCCCCGCTCAGCCTCGCCACGGCGACGGTGTTGCGTGCCGGGCTCCGTCGCCCTGTACTACGCCGTGCAGTGATGCCCGCGCTCTATCTGGCAACGCTACTGGGGATGGGGACAACCCTGCTTCATGTTGGCGCGGATCGCTCGCTAGCGGTTATCGCAGGGTTCGAGTCGCGCGATGCCTATCTGCGCCAGAATCTGGCGACCGGGCCCACCTATCGGGCCACGAGCTTTCTTGGTGAGCGACTCCAGCCGGGCGATATCGTACGCTTCTTCGATGATGCACAAGTGTACTATGTCCCGTACCGCACGGAGACGGACCATCTCGATATCGCGCTGATCCGCCTGATGGCGTCGTCTCCCAGCCCTGGTGCGGCACTGGCGACGTTGCGCACCGAGGGGGTGACTTATCTGGTGGTCAATGAGGGGAATATCCGCTATCGCGAGCAGTTCGACCCCGAAGGTCGTCTCGCCGCCGCTCACACAGCCTTCACGAGCGTGACACCATTGCTGGAACGTGTCTATCAGGATGGGCCGGATGATCGCCCGCGCGTTGTCATCTACCATGTGCCGTCGACCGTTGCGACACCTCAGAATTTGGTCCGTGTAGGCAGGCAGCAGTAACGCTGAGAGGCCCATGGCGACCCTCCTCTGCACGCTCGGGACCGATCCGATGGACGCGACGCTGAATCGCCCGGCGCTGGTGCTGTATGCGCCGGAATATGCCCGGCTGGTGGGGGCGGTGCGGGCGGAGGCGACGCCGACACTGGCCTCCTTCCTCACCGGCGCTGGCCGCGCGAATCGACGCACCTTCGGGGCGAGCCAGTTCCCGGCGTTGCGCGCCGAACTCCAGGCCACGCTCGCCGGGATCGCAGCGACGCAGTTGCCGACGCAGCTGCTCGTCGCGCTGAGTTTGCAGCAACTCGCCAGCCTCTGCGAGACCGCGCAGGAACTCGGGTTCAATATCTACGTCGTGCAAGAGGAGGACACTGAGGACGAGTAGGCTTCGTACGGGAGCGGAATGGGCCGGGGTGGCAATAGCGTATCGCCGCCCCGCCCAACGACTATCGCTCGCGTTGCGGCGCTACTTCTTCTCCGGCGGCAGCACCACGGCGAGGTGCAGATCGCGCAACTGCTCGGCGGCGACGCTCGACGGGGCGTCGGTCATCAGATCGCGCGCGGCGTTGGTCTTCGGGAAGGCCATCACCTCGCGGATATTGTCGGCCCCGGCCAGGAGCATCGCGATCCGATCGATGCCGGGGGCGATCCCGCCGTGCGGCGGCACGCCGAACTCGAACGCGCGCAGCAGGTGGCCGAAGCGCGCCCACGCCGCCTCTTTGGTGTAGCCGAGCAGGGCGAACGCCTTCTCCTGCACCGCACGGTCGTGGATGCGGATCGAGCCGCCGCCGACCTCGTAGCCGTTGAGAACCATGTCGTAGGCGGCGGCGCGGGCCGCGCCGGGGTCGCTGTCCAGCAGGTGCGCATCCTCCGGCAGCGGCGCGGTGAAGGGGTGGTGGACCGCGTCCCACCGATCGCCCTCGGCGTCCCACTCGAAGAGGGGGAAGTCGAGCACCCAGACAAACGCGAGTTCGGTATCGCTCACCCCGTAGAGTTGCGGGCCGAGCTGCGAGCGCAGCCGCCCCAATACCTCCGCCGCGACCGTGCGACTATCGGCGACGAAGAGGAGCAGGTCCCCCGCTCCGGCCTCGAAGCGGGCGGCGAGGGCGGCGATCTCTTCCGCGCCGAAGAACTTGGCGATCGGGGAGCGCGCGGTGAGCGCGCCGCCCTCACCGGCCTCCAGCGCCAGCCAGGCGAGTCCCTTCGCACCGAACTGCCGCGCGACGCCGGTCAGGTCGTCGAGTTGCTTGCGGGTGTAGCCCGATAAGCCGGGAGCCTTGATGCCGCGCACTACGCCGCCACCGGCCACCGCGTTGGCGAAGACGCCGAAGCCGCCGCCCGCCACCTGCGCGCTGACATCCTCGATCGGCATCTCGAAGCGGAGATCGGGCTTGTCGGAGCCGTAGCGGTCGATCGCCTCGCGGTAGGTCAGCCGTCGCCAGGGGGCGTATTCCATGGTCAGGTGCGGGGTGATCGCCTGGCACAACTCCGTGAAGAGGGCCTCGGTGAGATTGAGGATGTTCTCCTGCTCGACGAACGACATCTCAAGGTCGAGCTGGGTGAACTCCGGCTGTCGGTCGGCGCGCTGGTCCTCGTCGCGGAAGCAGCGGGCGATTTGGAAGTAGCGGTCCATCCCGGAGACCATCAGCAGTTGCTTCAGTTGCTGCGGCGACTGCGGCAGGGCGTAGAACTCGCCCGGGTAGAGGCGACTTGGCACCAGATAGTCGCGCGCGCCCTCCGGCGTGCTCTTGATCATGATCGGCGTCTCGATCTCGATGAAGCCGCGCGCCGAGAGGAAGTCGCGGATGTGGCGCACGATCCGATGGCGCAGGATCAGGCGGCGCTGCATGATCGGGCGGCGCAGGTCGAGGTAGCGATAGGTCAGGCGGATCGACTCGTCCACGTCGATGTCGTCGCGGATCGGGAAGGGGGTGGTATCGGCGCGGGTGAGGATCCGCGCGCTCCGCGCATCGACCTCGATCGCGCCGGTATCCAGGTTGGCATTAATCGTCCCCTCGGGGCGTGGGCGCACCAGGCCGGTCACTTCGAGGACATACTCGCTCCGCACCTCGGAGGCGACCGCGTGGGCCTCCGGCGAGGTCTCGGGGTTGAAGACGAGCTGGGTCAGGCCGTAGCGGTCGCGCAGGTCGATGAAGATCAGGCCGCCGTGGTCGCGCCGTCGCCCGACCCACCCCTTCAGCGTAACCTCACGCCCGGCATCCTCGGCGCGCAGTTCGCCGCAGTAGGTGTAGCTGCGGAAAGCGGCGGGGCCGCTCGCGATGACGTTGTCCATCCTGCTCACTTCCTCGTTGTATTCGGCCATCGCCAGCGCGCCAATGCGCCGCGCGCGACGAGTATTGTACCGCACCGTCACCGCGCGGCCCGCCTCGCCGCGCGTTTGCATCGTATGGGTTAGCCGTGATTGTGCCCCGGCGGTGCCACTCGCCCGGACCACGCGCCCGATAGCGTGCCACACACGATGCGGGTGGGTTTGATAGAGTGTGCACGCTACCGCATGGTGAGCTATGGCGCGGCGGGCGGTGGTGCTCGCGGACGACGTGTGGATCAGCCAAGGAACGCGAAGGGGAGGACGATGAAGATCACCGATGTGAAGCTGCGGCTCATCTCCGGGACGATGCCGGTCGAGGGGGAGTTCTGGGAGGAGCGCCTGATCCGCCCGATCGATATCTACCCCGAGCACAAGGCCGATATCGATTGGATGCCGCGCACAGCCGCGACCGGAGAGTATAAGCACGAGGCGGTCTTCCTGGAGATTCACACCGATGCCGGGATCACTGGGCTCGGTGGCCCGATGGCGCGCGACATCGCCTACATCGTCGATCACGATTTTCGGCGACTGTTGATCGGGGCCGACCCGCTCGCCGGGGAACGTCTCTGGGACAAGATGTACCGCCAGTCGATCCACGGGCGCAAGGGGAACACGATGCTGGCGATCAGCGTCGTCGACTGCACCCTCTGGGATTTGCGCGGCAAGGCGGCGAACATGCCGGTCTATCAGCTGCTCGGCGGGCCGGTGCGAACCAGCTTCCCGGCCTACGCCAGCATGCTCGGCTTCTCGCTGGAGCCCGAGAAGGTGCGCGCGCGGGCGGCGGCGTTCGCGGCGGACGGCTACGTGGCGCAGAAGTGGTTCTTCCGCGACGGCCCGACCGATGGCCGCGCGGGGATCGAGCGCAACGTGGCGCTGGTCCGCAATGTCCGCGAGGCGGGCGGGCCGGACATTGACATCATGCTCGACGCCTGGAGCAGCTGGGACGTGCCCTACACGATCATGATGGCCGAGCGGCTGGCGGAGTTCAGGCCGCGCTGGATCGAGGAGCCGGTGCTGGCCGACAAGATCGACTCCTGCGCCGAGATCCGCCGCCGCTCCGTGGTGCCGACCGCGACCGGCGAGCACGAGTACACGCGGTGGGGGATCAAGGCACTGCTCGACGCGCGCGCGGCGGATGTCATCCAGGCCGACATCTACTGGTGCGGCGGCCTCTCGGAGACGCAGAAGATCGCCGCGCTCTGCTCGGCGTACGACGTACCACTGATCCCGCACGGGCACTCCACGCTGACGAATGCCCACTTCATCGCCGCGCAGCCGCCGACCCTCTGTCCGATCCTCGAATACCTGGTGAAGTGGAATGAGGTCCACCAGTATTTCCTGCTCGATCCGTTGAAGCCGGTCAACGGGATCATCCACATGCCCGATCGCGTCGGGATGGGGCTCGAACTCGATCCGGCGAAGATCGAGTCGGAGCACGAGTTGCGCTGGTAAAGGCTGCAGGCTGGATGGTGGTGCTGGTCGGTCTTACCGCAAGACCGACCAGCACCATGTTTGTCGTATCGATCGTCACACTCGCCACGGCCGCGAGGGCATCGGATGGCGATATTTCGCGCTGCCGAAGGAACCATTCGCGCTCGTCGGGCGTCCTGTTAATCACCGGCAGAATGATGGACGAGCGACATCCTATTTGCTCGCCGTCACGCGACGGATGGTCTTACCACACGACAGATATGATGCTTGACACACACTCGCGATGATCGGTATAGTTGCTGGTATAACGATAGCTGGTGAAGCGAACGATGCGCGATACCATACGGTGTGTCGCCGACCGTTTCTTGTTGCCGCACGCCGCTGTGCGACAGCCCTCACGGAACAACGCTGTTCGATGTGCTTACCAACCTGGGTGATGTGCGGTGCGCACATCGGCGGTCGAGCCCTCATGGAGCAGCGGTTTGTGGGACGCCCGATCGGGTGCGATCGAGCGACGAAGTGTGGAGGGACTGGACATGGGCACGGGCGCAGCGCACGAGCGGATTCCGACACAAGTACAGTCAGGTCAGTTGAGTCGTCGCCAGTTCCTGCAACGCATCGGGTTGACGGGTGCGGGTCTCGCGGCATTGCCGATCCTGGCGGCGTGTGGCACAAGCCTCGCCACCCCCGCGCCATCGACCGCCCCGACGAGCGGCGCGTCCGCCGCGCCATCGAGCGCCCCGGCGGGCGGCGCGTCGGCGGCACCTTCATCGCGTCCCGCCACGGCGGGCGCGTCCACCGCCCCATCAGGCGCGGCGAGCGCCGCCCCCGCCGGTTCGGCGACGGCTATCCCGCCGACGCCGACCGCCATCGCCGGGATCACGCGCACCAAGTCGAGTGCGAAAGTGACGGGCAAGTTGCAAATCTTGCTCAACGCCGATTTCATCCCCGCGCAGACCGACTTCAACCGCTCGGAGATGGAGGAGTTCGCCAAAGTGAGCGGTTGGCAGTATGAGGTGACCCCTGTCGCCGGTTTCCAGGGTGGCGGCGATCTCAAGACGAAGCTGAGCGCCCAGGTGCAGTCGGGCAACGCGCCGGACCTGCTGATGCATACCGAGAACGCGCGGACCTATCAATTCCTCAATCTCCTCGAGCCGACGACCGATCTGGTCACGCAGCTCCAGGAGCAGTACGGCCAGGCGTCGCCAGCCTTCAAGAACGACCTCTTCTTCAAGGGTGAGGGTGCTAATAAGGAAGAATGGTGGGCGGTCCCCTACCATACCCGTGTGGACGGCCTCTGGATCCGCTCGGACATCTTCAAGGCGCAGGGTCTCGACCCCGTCGCGGATGTAGAGACATACGAGAAACTGCGCGAGACGGCATTAAAGGTGTCCAACCCCGAGCAGAAGCTCTGGGGCTGGGGGATGACGGCCAATCGCGGCGGCGACGGCGAGGGCTTGGTCAAGCATGTCACCTGGCGCTATGGCAGCCGGTTGCAGGACGAGACCGGGCAACTCGTTCGCTTCGACTCGCCGGAGACGATCGCCGGGCTCACCTTCCTGAAGGAAACGCTCACCGATCCGAAGTGGGCGAAGATGCTACCGCCGGGCATCAATGCCTGGACCGACCCCAGCAATAACGAGGCCTTCCTGGCCGGGCAACTCGTGATGACCCAGAACGGCGGGACGATGTACGCCAAGGCGCAGCTCGATAAGGTGCCGTTCGCGAAGGACATCATCTGGCGGCCATTCCCGAAGCGGCTCAGCGACGGTAAGTACCTCGAACTCTATTCGGGCAACCGCTGGCTGATGCTGAAAGGGACGAAGAACAAGGACGCATCCTACGATCTGATCCGGCACATGCAGTCCCTGCCGGTCCAGCAGAAGCTCTGGCAGATCGGCCTCGGTTACTCGGTGGCGGCCTACAACAACCAGCAAAGCGATCCGATCCTCCAGGGCAACGACGTCGCGAAATCGGCGCTCCAGATCGCCTTCACGCCGACCGATTGGACCGGCATTCGCTGGCCCGGCCCGCCGAACCAGGCGGTCGATACGATCGACTCGAACAACAGCTACACCGACGCGATGGCCGAGATTCTGCAGGGGAAACCGGTCGCCGAGGTCGTGAAGAATTACCACGCCAAGTTCGTCCAAATCTTCAAGGATTTCGGACTCAAGGGCGCCTGAGATGGGTCGTTCGGTCGGGACGAGCGTGCTGCTATTGCGCGCTCGTCCCGCCTTGCTAACCCCGGCTGACTATCTTGCCTGGCAAGGAGGAACGGATGGCTACAGAATCCGCTCGTCGCGCCTCGGTCGCGGTTACCACGCGGCGCGCGCCGAATGCACGTTTGAGGCGTCTCCTGGGGAGGGATTGGCAGGCGGCCTATCTTTTCGCCCTCCCACTGGCGCTGCTCCTCTTTGGACTGATCGCGTATCCGATCTTTTACGCGTTACGCCTAAGCTTCTACAATGTGATCGGGAATCGCGTCACCGGGTTCGTGGGCCTGGCAAACTATCAGCGCCTCTGGGACGATCTGGCGTTCCGCGAGGCTGTGCTGCATACCGTGCAGTTCGCCGTTATCTCGGTCTTCATCAAATTCTGGTTCGGGCTATCTGCGGCGCTCCTGTTGAACAAATTGAAGCGCTTCCGGGCGGTCCTCACGGCGCTGGTCCTGCTCCCGTGGATTATTCCAGAGGTAGTGGCGGCGCTGATCTGGCGCGGACTGTATAACACGACGTACGGTGGTCTCAATCAAACCGCTCAGGCTTTGGGAATCCTCGGCCCAGGTCAGGCGATCGATTGGCTTGGTAACTACAATCTGGCCCTACCGGCGATGATCCTGGTCAACGTCTGGAAGGGCATCCCGTTCTTTACCATCATCCTGCTCGCCGGTCTGAAATCGATCGACTCGACCCTCTACGACGCGGCGGCGGTCGATGGTGCCAATGGCTGGCAACGTTTCGTCAATATCACGCTACCCGGCCTGCGCTACGTCACGATCGTCGCCGCCCTCCTGTCGCTGATCTTCACGCTCAATGCCTTCGGCCTGATCTACCTGATCACCGGTGGGGGGCCGGGTGGCGCGACGCGCATCTTCTCGATCCTGGCATACGAGTTGGCGTTCTCTGGCGTGGGGCGTCCGGGTCAGGGGATCGCGGTCACGATGGCGCTCGTGCCGGTGCTGCTGGTGATGATCCTCGTCCTCGGTCGTTACATGCGCGGCGATACAGAGAAGAGCACTATCGGCGAAGATGGCCCGCTGGCGCGTTTCGCTCGTCAGCTCCACCTGTCGACAGTCTGGCCATTCGCGTTGGCGATAGTCGCGCTGTTCCTCTACGTCTTCGCGCAGCTCCATATCTCGCTGGTAATCATGCTCCTGGCTCCGGTGATCATCCTGGCGGTACGCTACGCCATCGACGCGCTCGAAGGGATCTTCAGCGCGGTCGGCGGCGCGCTGAAGCAGGGAATTACTCGGGGGAGGGTCGAGCGCGAGGGTCGGCTACGGGGTGTGACGAAGCGCGTCGGCGGTCTTGGCGCGTTCGTGGCGCTCGGCGCGCTCGTCATCTTCGAACTCTACCCCTTCTATTTCATGATCATCACCGCCTTCAAGCAGGAAGAGCAGGTGCGTACCAGTCGCTCGATCTTCTGGCCGGATCCCTTCACCTGGACGCATTTCAATCACATGCTGAACGAGACACTCTTCGTGCGCTGGTTCCTCAATAGCTTGCAAGTGGCGATCGTGAGTTGCCTCCTGTCGGTCTTGATCGGCGCGCTCGGAGCCTACGCGCTGACGCGCCTGAAGTGGCGCGGGGCGGGCTTCATGTCCACCATGATCCTCTTCGTGTACCTGATGCCCTCGATCATGGTCGTCATCCCCCTCTACCGGATCTTGTCATCGCTCGGGCAGACGAACTCGCTCACCGCGCTGATGATTTGCTATCCGAGTTTCGGGCTCCCGTTCGCCTGCTGGCTGCTGATGGGCTACTACCGCTCGATCCCCGAGGAGTTGGAAGAGGCGGCGATGATCGATGGCGCGAACCATTTTCAAGCCTTCTTCCGAATTATTCTGCCGCTGACATTGCCGGCCCTGATGACGGTCGGCCTCTTCGCCATCACCGGTGCGTTCAACGAGTTCGTCATCGCCAACATCATGATCAATTCGGAGAACCTGCGGACGTTGCCGGTCGGACTCTCCACGATTATCGTCGGCGATATCTTCCCCTTCGGCCAGTTGTCGGCGGCGGCGATCATGACCGCTATTCCGGTCACCCTCTTATATATGTTCGCGCAGCGCTTCATGGTCGAGGGGCTGACGGCGGGCTCGGTCAAGGGCTGAGTCGGACGACTGGACAGACGATGAATCGGCGGTAGAATCGGGGCGGGGCCGACGTCGGCCCCGCCTCAACTCGCGGGAGGGGACGCATGACAACGACGAGTGTGCCGGTATTAGGTGTCGGCGGGACGTTCAAGATCAGCGTGGAGGATATCAAGGCGGCGAAGGGGGCGGCCCCCTGGGGCCACCGGATCGCGGACAACGAGCACTACAACATCACCGTGATCTACCAGGAGCCCGGCCACCAGAACGACTGGCACTATCACCACACGCCGGAGATCTGGTACATCTACGAGGGGGAGTTGTCCTGGACCCTCGAAGGACAGCAAGATTCGCCGATCCACGTCAAGGCGGGGGAGTGGATCATCGCCCCGGCCAACACCTATCACTTCATCCAGGTCCACGGCGACAAGCCCTCGATCCGCATCGCGGTCACGCCGCACGGTGAGTTCCACCGCTACGACCGCGAGAACAAGCCGGAGGCCCCGGCGGGCGCACGTCTCGGCCCGGCCTGAGCCACGGCCCGATCGATCGGTCGCCCCGTCCCGCAATCGCGGCGGCGGGGCGACCGTTTTACGTATATCATGCGCCTGCGCCCCCGGTGCGGCGGCTGCGAGATGGGGAAACAGGTGGATAGCGCAGGCTCGCGGATCGAGGCGGTGCGTCTCGCGCTCTACGGGGTGCCGTTGCGCACACCGGCGGGGGACGCCAAGGTCTTCACCGGGCGGCAGCGCCTGCTCGATCGGGTGGCGGTCCTGGCGGCGGAGATCGTGACCGCCGACGGCACGATCGGCTTCGGCTTCAGCTACGCGCTGCGCGCCGGTGGCCCAGCGCTGTTCGCCTACGCCCGCGATGTCGGCCCGCTGCTGCTCGGCGAGGACGCGGATGACATCGAGCGCCTCTGGGATCGTATCGCCTGGCATGGTGCCTCGATGGGGCAGGGTGGCCTCGCGCATCAGGCGCTCGCCGCGCTCGACATCGCCCTCTGGGATGGCAAGGCCAAACGCGCTGGTCTTTCGCTCGCCAAATTGCTCGGCACGCATCGCGCGAGCGTCCGCTGCTACAACACCTCCGGCGGCTACCTCACCACCCCCGCCGAGGAGGCGGTGGCGAACGCCCAGGCGGCGCTGGCGCGCGGCATCGGCGGGATCAAGCTGAAGGTCGGGCATCCCGATCCGGCGATCGACCTGGCGCGCGTCGCGGGGGCGCGGGCCGCGCTGGGCGCGGGCGTGCCGCTGATGGTGGACGCCAACGGGCAGTGGGATCGCGCCACGGCCCTTCGTATGGGGCGGCGGCTGGAGGAGTTCGGGCTGACCTGGATCGAGGAGCCGCTCGAATCGGGCGACGCCGAGGGGCAGGCGATCCTCGCCGCCGCGCTGGACACGCCGATCTCGACCGGCGAGATGCTGACGAGCGTCGCGGAGCACGCGCGCCTGCTCGACCTTGGCGGGGCCGACATCCTGCAACCGGACGCGCCGCGCGTGGGCGGGATAACGCCGTTCCTGCGCATCGCCGCGCTGGCCGACCAGCGCGGCATCCCGCTCGCGCCGCACTTCGTGATGGAGATCCACATCCATCTGGCGGCGGCGCAGCGGCGCGAGCCGTGGGTGGAGCATTTCGACTGGCTCGAACCGCTCTTCGAGGAGCGCCTCGCCATCGCGGACGGGCGGATGCTCGTCCCCGACCGCCCCGGCCTCGGCCTGACGATCAGCGAGAAGGCCGCCGCGTGGCGCGAGGCGACGGCGGAGTTGCGCTGAAGGCAGTGGGAACACGGCGGGGCGGGTACATTTGCTGTGCCTGCCCCACCGCTTTTGCGCTTACTTCGGCGCGTAGGCCGCGCACATCATCCCGAAGTAGGTCGGCACCTCGTAGGAGAGGAATTCACCCCGCCAGCCGTCGCCGAGCGCGCCGTGCAGCATGATCATCTGCCAGAAGCTGTCCGCCGTCGCCTGCGAGACGAATTCGGGGTCGATCGCCAGGAGTTCCCCCAGCTTGTCCCGCTTGAGGATGTCGACCACCCGATTGTCGTACTCCGCCGAGGCCGGTCGGAAGCCGTAGGGGCCACTCGCCTGGTGGCCGTGGCCGTGATCGCAGCTGGCGATCAATGCCACCCGCTTGCCGGAAGCCGCCACCCCCTCCGCGAGCGCCCGCCCAGCCGTGACGTGGTCCTGGAGGGAACAGTCGCGCGCCGGGCTGAGGATCACCGTCGGCACCGGCGGGGTCGAGCGCCCGCCCATGTACCAGAGCGGGATCAGCACGCCCCAGTCCATGATCGCGGTCGCGGTCGGCTGGTCGTTGCCGCCGTAGCTGATCCCGACCGCCGGGACGCCCGCGCCGTTGATCGCGTCGAGGGCCGCGCGCCCGAGCTCGCGGTCGGTCTGCGCCTTGAGCGCGATCGGCTCCTGCGTCCACTCCGAGAGGGAGCCGGTCAGGTTCCCCGCCATCACGACCGCCATCGCGCCCTCGACATGGACGTTGTGCGGCGTCATGATGATCGAGACATCGGGACGCGCCGCATCGAAGCGCCGCCCCAATTCAACCATCGCCCGCTGCGTCTCGCCGCCCAACCCCCGCTCCGCCTCCGAGAGGGCTTCCGGGATCGCCAGATGCCCGTGCGGCGCGATCGCCGCGAAAACCAGACCACTCATCGTGTCTCCTCCCATATTGTGTGGTGGCACCGCAGCTATGCTCGCCGATGTCACGCGGCCTCGTCGCCGTCGTACCTGTCAGCGAAGGGTGCCGCATGGTGTTATACCAGATAGACGGGTGCGCCCGATCGCGGCGGGCACGGACGACCGATCGAGGGGGCGAGCATGAGCGAGACGAGTGCCGAGTCTGCACCGCGTCGGGATGGCGCAGAGGGGGCGGTGCGCGTCGATCCCGCCGCGCTCCGGCGACTGCTCGGTCTCGCCGCGCCCTATCGCTGGCTCCTGATCGGCGGCGGCATCTTCCTGCTGATCAGTAGCCTCCTCGGGCTGGTCCTCCCCTGGCTGGTGCGCGGCATCATCGACGGGGCGCTGACGAACGGCGACGACGCGCTGCTGCGGCGCACGATCCTGGCGCTGATCGCCACCTTCGTGGTGCAGGCGGTCGTCGGCATCGCGCAGGGGTATCTCCTCTCCTTCGCGGGCGAGCGCCTGGTCGCCGATCTCCGTCGTCGCCTCTACGCCCATTTGCAGGCGCTCTCGGTCGGCTTCTTCGATGGGCGGCGGGTGGGGGAACTCCTTTCGCGCCTGACCAACGATGTGGGCGCGATCCAGACGAGTATCACCGGCAACCTGCTGACCTTCGTGCAACAGATCGTGATGCTGATCGGCGCGGTGACGCTGGTGATCGTCACCGAATGGCGGCTCGCCGGGATCGTGCTGCTGGCGCTGCCGCCGATCATCCTCGCCGGGGCGTTCTTCGGGCGACGCCTGCAAAAACTCTCGGGCGAGGCGCAGGCGGCGCTCGGCGCGACGACGACCGTCCTCGAAGAGACGCTGGCCGGGGTCCGCACCGTCAAGGCGTTCGGGCGCGAGGGGTACGAGATCGCGCGCTATGGGAGCAGCGTGGAGGAGACGTTCGCCGTGGCGATGCGGCGCACGCGCGTCCGCTCCGTCTTCGGCCCCACGATCACCCTCATCGCCTTCCTCACCCTGACCGGCGTGCTGATCTTCGGCGCGCGCGAGGTGGCGAACGGGCAATTATCGCCCGGCGCGCTCGTCTCGGCCTTGCTCTACATGACGATGGTGGCCGGCTCGATCGGCGGACTGACCGGGGTCTACGCGCAGTTGCGCGAGGCGAGCGGCGCGGCGGAACGCCTCTTCGAGATCCTCGACACACCCCCGCAGATCGCAGATGTGCCCGGCGCGCAGCCGCTCCCCGTCCCGGTACGCGGCGCGGTGCGGATCGCCGACGTGTCGTTCCGCTACGACACCCTTGCATCCGATGCGCCGCCTACCTTGTCCGATGTCGAACTGACGCTGGCACCGGGGGAGACGGTGGCGCTGGTGGGGCCGAGCGGCGCGGGCAAGACGACCCTCGCCAACCTGCTGCTGCGCTTCTACGAGCCGAGCGCGGGGCGGGTCCTCCTCGATGGTCGCGATCTCCGCGACATCACCCTCGCCTCGTTGCGGGAGGCGGTCGGCGTGGTGCCGCAGGAACCGGCCCTCTTCGGCGGCACGATCGGCGAAAACATCGCCTACGGGCGGCTCGACGCCCCGCAGGGAGCGATCGAGGCGGCGGCGCGCGCGGCGAACGCGCACGGTTTCATCGCCGATCTGCCGGAGAGGTACGACACGGTCGTCGGGGAGCGTGGCATCCGCCTCTCCGGCGGGCAGCGGCAGCGGGTGGCGATCGCGCGCGCGATCCTCAAGGATCCGCGCCTGCTGATCCTGGACGAGGCGACCTCCTCCCTCGACAACGAGTCGGAGGCGGCGATCCAGGCGGCGCTCGAACGGCTGATGCGCGGGCGCACGACGCTGGTGATCGCCCACCGCCTCTCCACGGTCGAGCGCGCCGACCGGATCGTCGTCCTTGACCGGGGCCGGATCGTGGAGCAGGGGACGCACGGGCAACTCCTCGTCGCCGGTGGCCTCTACGCGCGTCTCTACACCCGCCGCTTCGCCGAAGACGACGCGCTGGATGCGCCCGTCGACACCCTGGCGCTCGCCGAGGATTGAGGCGCGGTATACTGTGTCACACATGTATCGCTGGCACGGAACGAGAGATAGGCCATGACCACACAAACATTGCTGACCGCCGAGGATTTGCTGCGGCTATCCGCCGAGGGTGGTCATTACGAGTTGATCGCCGGGGAGTTGCGGACGATGTCGCCGACTGGGGAAGAGCACGGCGGGATCGCTGCGGTGTTCACGGCTTATCTGACTATGCATGTCCGGGCGCAACGTCTGGGCCGGGTCTTCGCCGCCGAGACGGGCTTCCTAGTGGCGACCGATCCCGACACGGTCCTCGCTCCGGATGTCGCCTTCGTGCGCGCGGAGCGGCTCGGCGCCGCGACGAGCAGCTACCATCGCGGTGCGCCGGATCTCGCGGTGGAGATCGTCTCGCCGCACGATCGCTATACCGAAGTCGCGGAAAAGGTGGCGGCCTGGCTCGATCACGGCACGCGCATGGTGGTCGTCGTGAACCCGCGCCGCCGCTCGCTCGCCGTGCATCGCTCGGCGGTGGCGGTGCGGCACCTCACGGTCGAGGATCGGCTCGATGGCGAGGACGTGGTGCCGGATTGGACGCTGGCGGTGCGCGATCTCTTCGACACGCCGTAGCGCGGCATGATCGGATGCAGGGGAGGTCGAAGGTTGTGACTAGCCGCCACGTTCCTCGCGGGTCGCGCGCCGGTCGCGGTGGCGGATGAGGTGTGGGGGGTATCGCCCCTCCGCCTCTCCTGGTATCTGACGACCGCTGCGCCGCCGCCCGCTCTCGTCACCTCCGTGCGGGCGCTCGTCCTGCGGGACGACGCCGTACTGGTCCTGCGCGAGCCGGATGGTCGCATCCCCGGCGGGCGGTGCAAGGTGGGGGAGTCGCTCGCGGAGACGGTGCGACGCGAGGTTCTGGAGGAGACTGGTTGGGTGCTCGGCCCGCTCGCGCCGCTCGGCTGCCTCCATCTCCATAACCTCGGCCCGGAACCGCCCGGCGCTCCATACCCCTATCCCGATGTCTTCCAACCGGTCTGGTGTGCGGCTCCCGTGGCCTATCGCCCCGAGGCGATGGTCTTCGATGAGTGGGTGATCTCTTCGGCGTTCGTGCCGCTGTCCGAGGCGCTGCTGCTGCCGCTCCGCCCTGGCGATCGGGCGCTGCTCATCGCGGCGCTGGCTCTGCGCTGAGCGCGCCGGTGCAGGTCGCCATCGCGTCCGATCTTTGCTACGCTACCGGGCATGACTGTGCTCGCCCTTGCGACAGGCGATCTTGGAGTGCCCTGCTGGTGCTGGCCGCTGCCGTGGCCGCTCATGTAGGGCCAACGAAAGGAACGATGATGACCGCACGCGCATTGCCCGATTCGGCCGCGGCGTTCGCCGATGCCACCTGGGACGGCATCGCGCCGTACTATGAGGAACTCGCCACCCGCCCGCTCGATCGCGCGAATGCTGAGGAGTGGCTACGCGCGTGGTCGGACCTCGACGCCTTGCTGGAAGAGGCCGAGGCGCGCTCCGAGGTTGATTACACGACCGACACGACCGATCCGGCCAAGGAGGAGCGTTTCCTGCGCTTCGCCAGCGAGATCGGCCCGCAGCTCGGTGAGCAACGGGTGCGGCTCGCGTCGCGCCTCCTCGATCTCGGCTACGAGCGTCCCGGTCTGGAGACGACCGTGCGCCACTTCAGGAACAGCCGCGACCTCTTCCGTGCGGAAAATGTGCCGCTCGGGGCGGCGGAGCAACGCCTCAACGCGCAATACCAGAAGATCACCGGGGGGATGACCGCCGAGTGGGACGGCGAGGCGCGACCATTGCCGCAACTCGCCCCCTACCTGGAGGACACCGACCGCGCGACCCGCGAGCGCGCTTATCGCCTGCGCGCGCAGCCGTACATCGCCGCGCGCGACGAGTTGGCCGCGATCTTCAGCGAGCAGTACGCGCTGCGCCAGGAGTCGGCCCGCAACGCCGGGTTCGCCAACTATCGCGACTACGCCCACCGGCAGAAGGATCGCTTCGACTATACCCCGGCGGACTGCGAGCGCTTCCACGCGGCGGTCGAGGCGACCTTCGTCCCGGCGGCGGCGCGCATCCGCGCGGCGCGGCGGCGCACGATGGGGCTCGATACCCTGCGCCCCTGGGATCTCGGCCCCGATGCGCAGGGTCGCCCGCCGTTGCGGCCCTTCACCGACATAGTGGGGCTCGTCGAGCCGGCGCGAGCGGTCTTTCGGCACGTCGATCCGGCGCTGGGTGGCTACTTCGATACGATGGCCGACGACGGGCTGCTCGATCTCGATAGTCGCATGGGGAAAGCGCCGGGTGGCTACTGCACCAGCTTTTCGCAGGTCGGGCTGCCGTTCATCTTCATGAACGCGGCGGGACTTTCAAGCGACGTGAATACCCTGTTGCACGAGGCGGGGCACGCCTTCCACGTCTTCGAGGCGCGCGATCAGCCCCTCCTCTTCCAGCGGCATCCCGGCTCGGAGATGGCCGAGGTGGCGTCGATGTCGATGGAGTTGCTGGCCGCGCCCTTCCTCGGGCGGGATCAGGGGGGCTACTACAGCGCCGAGGAGGCGCGGCGCGACCGGATCGAGCACTTGCAGGGAATCATCGAGTTCTTCCCGCACTGCGCCTCGGTCGATGCTTTCCAGCACTGGATCTACACCAGCGGCGAAGGGCATGACCCCGCCGCGCGCGACGCCGCCTGGCTGCGGATTCGGGATCGCTTCGAGCCGGGCCTCGATTTCAGCGGCCTCGATGCGGAGCGGATCGCGCGCTGGTATCAGCAGTTGCACATCTTCCTGTATCCGTTCTACTACATCGAGTACGGGATCGCGCAGCTCGGCGCGTTGCAGGTCTGGCGCAACAGCCAGCGCGACCCGCAGGAAGCCCTGGCGGCGTATCGGCGGGCGCTGGCCCTCGGCACGACGGTGCCGCTGCCGGAGCTGTTCGCCGCCGCCGGTGCGCGGCTGATCTTCGACCGCGAGGGAATGGCCGAACTGGTCGCGCTGGTCGAGGGGGAGTTGGCGGCGCTCGGGGCGTAGCCGGTCCATCTTACGCTGATAACAAGAGGGGTCGGGCAACAGCAATGTTGCCCGACCCCTCTCTTTTGTG
>JAABUN010001603.1_pt1 | contig 48106 bp, 41 predicted proteins | sample 5559311 | NCBI WGS metagenome assembly JAABUN01 (sample SAMN10711877, study PRJNA513370) | rock metagenome | isolation source: Antarctica rocks | place: Antarctica: Victoria Land, Siegfried Peak sud
CGCCGAGGCCGCAACCGTCGACTGGCAATTCACCACCGCCGCCGCCCGCGCCAAACTCAAGCACCTCTACCCTGTCCTCGAATCCGTCTAACGACCTTGCACGGAGCACTAGATTGGTTTCGTCACGCCTGCCGCTCCTCGCCCCGGCACAGGCGCTCGACCAGATGCTCGGCCGCCCGCAGGCAGACTGGCCAAATCGTCATCGTCGGGTTGATGCCGGGGCAGGTGGGTAGGACGGCGCCGGAGAAGACGTACAACCCCGGCGTGTCGTGGACCTGCAGGTCGCGGTCGACCACGCTCCCCTCCGGGTCGTCGCCCATCCGGCAGCCGCCGAGGTCGTGGGAACTGCCGGCGCCGGTGAAGCGCGGTCCGCGCCAGGTCTTTGTCGCCCCCATCGCGCGCAGGATCTCCTCACACGTGCCTTCCATCCAATCACTCAGGCGCTGCTCGTTCGGCTGCAGGTCGTAGGTGACGCGGATCACCGGCAGGCCGAGCCCGCTGCGATCCCGATGATGGGGATCCAGGTCGAGGTAGTTAGCCTCGTACGGCAGCGCGTCGATCTGCATCCGGACCACCCCCCAATGCTGCCACCCGCGCAGATGGGCCTTGTAGCCACTGCCCCACCGTGGTACGTCCGACGGTAGCGTCTCGCGGCTGATCGCGATCGGGAGGAACTCGTTCTCGGTACCGAGGGTCGAGCCACCGAGGAAACCGTGTGCCATCGAGTCGAACTGGTCCGAGAGATAGTCGTCCAAGACCACCGTCTGCGCCGCTGGTCCCGTGTGCCGATTGAATACGACGTCGGGGAAGAACCCGTCGACGTGCGGAAACTGCTTGGTCATGAAGTGCTTGCCAACCTGACGGGTGTTGTTCCCGAGCCCATCGGGGTGCTTGGCGTCGGCCGAGAGGAGGAGCAGCCGGACGTTTTCGAAGGTGTAGGCGCAGAGGATGACGGTGTCCGCCTGCTGGACGTGGCGCTCGCCGAGGGCGTTGACGTACTCTACGCCCCTCGCCCGTCCGTCGGCGTCGGTGACGACGCGCACGACGCGACAGTGCGTCCGTAGGTCGAGGTTACCGCTTGCTAATGCCTCAGGCACGGTCGAGTGCCCAGGATTCCACTTCTCGTCGGCAAGCGGCACGAATCCGCTGCTCCAGGCGCTGTAGGTGGTGGCGGGCCGGCCGTCGTAGGGGATGCTGTTGACCCCACCAGGTAGCGCGTGGGGGTGCAGCCCCATCGCCTGGGTCGCCTCACGGAACAGCTCACCCATGCGGAAGGGGCGCAGCGCCGGCATCGGGTAGGGCGTGCTGCGAGGCACGAACGGGTTGTGCTCGTCGCCCGTGACGCCAACGATCCGCTCGGTGCGGACGAAGTACGGCTCCAGCTCCTCGGAGGTGACCGGCCAGTCGGCCACCGTGCAACCGTCTGGAATTGCCTTCGGTCCCCACCGCTCGCGCGCGTAGGACCGGAACCGGAAATGGTGGGGATGGAACCGGCGGAGCTGGCCGGCGTAATGGATGATCGAGCCGCCGACCCCGTTCATCATCCGACCCACCGAATACGTGATCTCCTCGGTTGGTGCCGACTCCCGCGGGCGCCATCGGGGAGTTTCGCTCAGGAACTTGGGCCCCATGTTGTCCCGGCACCAGTAGGCCGAGCCCAACTCGTCCGGAACAAAGTCCGCCTTCGTCCGCCATGGGCCGGCCTCGAACGCCACGACTCGCAACCCCGCCTTCGTCAGGGTCGGGGCGATGAAGCCGCCGATCCCGCCGAGCCCGACCAGGATCACGTCCACTCTACCCGCTGGGGGCTCGCCCCCTCGGTGGGGGTCGTAGCCCGGGATCTCCTCTGGCTCGGTCGGCCCATCGCTGAGGACGTACCCGACGTCAACGAGCGACTGGATCACTCCTCCCTTCGTCACCGGCTCCGGAGAGAGGTTTTCGTCGGCCGAGTTCTCCAGCCAAACGCCCGGGTGCCCGAGGAAGCGCCAGCCGAGCTTGCCGCGGTTCCCACCGTAGGCGGGGTCAGCAAACAGTCCCTCCTGCAGGTGGCGAAGCAACAGATCGAAGAATGCGCGTTGCGCCGGGATCCGCCAGCCCGGCACCTCGCTCCGCTCCAGTGCGGAGAGAAGCTCGTCCCGCCAGGTCGGCTCGGCGTCGGCGAAGGGGGTCCCCCAGCGAGAGCGGGCCGCCCCGTCGAGCGCTGCCAGCCCCAGACGGTACGTCTCGACGTGGTCGCCGTAGGCGCCGGCGAGTGCCCGATCGACGAAGGTCACGACGCCGATCTCGACCGCCCCAGGGCCGTGCTCGTCGGCCGGGAAGAGACGCTCGAAGACGGCTGCGGCGGTCCGCGCTTCGTGCGGGTTGAGGATGACGAGGCCAAGGGACGGGTCCATCGGAGTACCTCCTGGTAAGTGGCCGGTTGGTTGTCACTCGCGGTGGGATGGTTTCGAGCGAATGGCCCCGTCCCTGCGTGGCCTGGAGGACGGGGCTTCGCCGTGCGGGCGATCCCGGGAACGGAAGCGTGGGGATATGGACCGTGGTGGCAGGCGGACGCGCGCATTCCCTTCCACTACGCCGCGCCCTCGACCCGATGGACCAGCTCTCCGGCGTGCGACACGAGCATGAGATCCTCATCCTCGCGGCCGGCCGACGCTTATGGGTCGATCTTGCGGAACTCCGGGTACCCGAGGTTAACCCGCCGGCAGCAGTCTGCGGGGATTCCGATGACGAGCGTCACGTCGATGCGGGGAAACGCTTCGCCGCTTGCGGGGTAAGCACGTCCTAATGCCCTTGACGTGCGTGCTGTGCGCCTTGATCGTGCCGGGCACGTTCTGGAAGCGGCCCTCCTGCTTGAGGAAGTAGTCCCGGACGTGATAGCCCACCTCACCGATCAGCAGGCCGTGGGTGTAGGAGACCTTCGTGATATGGGGCGCGTAGATGACAACCTCCCCGCTGTCGGCGGTCACCGGCTCCGTCTTGTACAAGGCCTTAGCCGCCTCGCGCTGGCACGCAATGCGGTCACGGAGTTTCCGCGCCGTCGTCGCATCGCTGTCGTCCGTGGAGACCCGCAGCATTGGTCAGGCCGCCGTGACCAGCCGCTGATTGGCCGGCCCGCTCTCCCTCGTTGTGTTGAGGGCACAGGACCCGATCTGCGCCGGCCACGCGGCCCCCGCCGCGTCACCGACCGTCGCGCTGCCCATTTTATCCCTTGATGGTCGATCGGGTTCACGTGAGCGTGGCGCAGCCCCGCCATCTGTCGGTCCGATCGCGACGCGATTTGGCTCGCGGCCCGCCCGGCGGACGCAAATGATATCAGTTGACACGGAAAACGTTTGTGGTAGCGTTTGCGAACCAGCTTGCGAGGGGGGAGGTGGAGATATTGGTCACCATCCGTGCTGTTGGGGAGCGAGCCGGGGTCTCCCCATCCACCGTGTCGCGGGCGCTGAATACCCCCGGCCTCGTCCGCATGGAGACGCGGCGGCGGGTCGAGGAGGCTGCGGCGTCGCTCGGTTACCGGCCCAACCGCGTGGCCCGCGGCTTGATCACGGGTCGCATCGGGATGGTCGGGCTCGTCGTGCCCGACATCGCCAACCCCTTCTACCCCACCCTCGTGCGCGCCGCCGATCACGCTGCCCACGCCAGCAGCTTGGCCCTCCTGCTCGCCGACACGAACGAACGCCCGGACGTCGAGGAAGAACTGCTCCGGGACATGGGCCGATTCGTCGACGGGATCATCCTCTGCTCGTCGCGAATGAGTTCCGAGCAGATCGCGGAGATCGGTGCGTCAGGCGGGAGGCGGCCCTTCGTCTCGGTCAACCGACCGATCGCCGGCGCATCATCGGTGGTGCTCGACTCCGCGACCGGCATGCGCCAGGCGCTCCGTCACCTTGCCGGCCTGGGGCACACTCGCATCGCGTACGCGGCGGGTCCCGAACGTGCGTGGGCGAACGGCCAGCGGCTGCGAGGCTTGGACGTTGCGGCTCGCCTCGCGGTCCAGGTCGTCCTGATACCGACTGCGGCTCCTCGCTTCGAGGGCGGAGAGGAGGTCGTTGACCAGGTGCTGCGCGCTGGGGTCACGGCAGTCATCGCCTACAACGACTTGGTCGGCCTCGGGCTACTGTCCGGGCTGCGCGCCCGGGGTGTGCCCGTCCCAGACGCGCTGAGCGTAATCGGCTTCGACGACATCTTCGCTGCCCGCATGGTGTCGCCGGCACTCACGACCGTCGCGATGCCGAGCGACGAGGCGGGACGGCGCGCCATGGAGTTGCTCGCGAAGCAGCTCGCCGCGTCCGGCAACCGCAGCCAGCGCGTCAAGATTCCGACCTCGTTGATCGTGCGCGACTCGACGGGGGTTGCCGCTGGGTCGTCGTTGGGCAGGAGCCCGCCGTTGCCCGCGGGGCCAGCGACCGAGCACGCCGGAGAGGCGGCGGACGAACGAATGCGAGTGGGAATCCGGATCGACGAGACGGAGAGGAGCAGGTTCGATGGATCGCGAGCTTTCACGGCGGAAACTGCTGCAGCTGACCGCCGCGGGTGCAGGCGCCGGAGCGTTGGGGCCGTTGCTTTGGAACGGCGTGGCCGCCCAGGACAAGATCGTCATCGGCTTCTCCCAGCGCCGCGTCGCCGGGAGCGACTGGTACAAGACGCTGATCCTGGGCGCGGAGGAGGAGGCGAAGAAGGGGGGCGCTGAGATCGTCGTTCTGGACGCCAATGGTGACACAGCCAAGCAGAACTCGGACATCCGGACGCTGATCACGCGCCAGGTCAAAGCGGTGATCATGAACCCCTCGGACCCGACCGGTGTGGGGCCGGCCGTCAACGCCCTCGCGGCCGCGATGATCCCGCTTGTCGTGGTGAACAGCAACCTCGACCCCGCCCTCGCGCCCAAGGCAGCCTGCTACGTGGCGGAGGATCAGATCGCGACCGCGGCCAAGGCGGGCCGGGCGATCGCCAAGGAGGTTGAACAGCGGTTCGGCCGCGACGAATCAGTCAAGGCCGTCGTCGTCGGCGGCTACTCGGGCGAAGTCGTGACCGAGCTGCGCATGCGGGGCTTCCTCCAGGGCTACGCCGAGTACTTCGACCCAACCCTCGCCACCCCCGGCGCCGCCGCGACGGTAGTGGAGTCGGGCAAGGTGGCCAACCTGGATCTCCTGCCGGTCCGCTACGGCGAGTGGCTGCCGGACAAGGCACTGCCGCAGGTTCGCGACGTGGCTACGGCCAACCCGGACCTCAAGCTCGTCTACAGCGAGAGCGATGTCATGCTGCCGGGCATTCTCTCGGCGCTTGAGAGCACGGGCATGACCGAGAAGGCCGTTATCGCCTCCTACGACGGGCAGATGTCCGTCCTCAAGATGATGATCGACAACCCCAATGGGCCCGTCCAGGCCGACGCCTCCAACGAACCCTACAAGCAGGGTAGCGCCGCTGTGCAGATGGCGATCAAGGCGGTCCGGGGTGAGCTCAACCCTGAGGTTGACTGCCCTGGCGGCAACCACTTCATCGACACCTTTATCGCCACCCCGGAGACGGCCCAACAGTTCTACGACCCCAACCGCACCTTTTAGCGCCAAGCCGGCAGCAGGGGAGGTGGGGGCGCGGTGCATGCCCGCCCCCACCTCCCCTGCTGGCCTGGCACGCCGATGCCCGAGGTTGCCTTACCATGACCGAACCCGATGCCGGGTTGCCCGCCGGCGAATACCAGGACCGCCTCGACCGCACCCGGGCCGCGATGGAGGCCGATGGGCTCGAAGCGCTCTTTGTCTACGGCGACGAGTACCGTCCAGGCATGCCGCGCTACTACTCGAACTTCAACACGATCAACGTCGTCGAAGAGTCAACGCAAGCCGTCTTCCTGCCCCGTGGAGGCCCGCCGGTGCTCTTCGTCGGCCCCCTCAATGCCGACGGGGCACGGCGCGAGTCCTGGATTGAAGACGTCCGCAGCGCCTTCGATCTGGACGTTCACCTGCCCGAGCTGGCCCGGGCCAGCGGTCGGCGCCTCGAGCGCTTGGGTCTGGTCGGTGGTGACGTGATGCCGCTCAACGTCTACAACCGATGCCGGCGGGTCCTACCGCAGATCGAAGTCGTGCCGGCCGACCACATCGTCGCCGACCTGCGGGCGATCAAGAGCCCGGCCGAGGTCCGGCTCATGCGCCGCGCCGCGCAGCTGGCCGACGAGAGCCTCGAGGCGGCCGTCGACCAGATCGCGCCAGGCAAGACGGAAGTGGAAATCTCAGCGATCGGGGAGCACGTCACCCGGCTAGGCGGAGGCGAGATCGGCTCCGCCTACCTCGTCGTCTCGGGCCCGAAGACTGCTGCCCCGGCCGCACGCCCCGACCAGCGGCGGATTCAGCCCGGCGAGCTGGTCTGGATTGACTTTAATCCGCGGGTCGGCGGCTACTGCTGCGACGCTGGGCTGACCATCGTCACCGAAGGCGCCTCCCAGGAGCTGCGCGATTTACTGCGCTTCGCCTACGAGACCAACGACCGGATGATAGCCGCGATTGGCCCCGGGTTGCCGGCCGTCGAGGTCTTCCGCCGCACCAGCGAGATCGTGCGTGCTGCCGGCTACCTGGAGTACTTCGAGCCATTCACGACCGGGATGCGGGCGATCGGTCACGGCGTCGGGCTCGATGTCGTGGAGTCACCCGATCTCGGGCCGCGCAGCAGCTACCAGTTCCTGCCGAACATGACGATGGGTATCAAGTTCGATCTCCACGGCCCGGACTTCGGCCTCCGGGTGGAGCGCACCGTCCTCGTCACGGAGACCGGAGTCGAACCGTTGAACGCGTTCCCGGGGCTGGCGGGGTGACCGGCCCCATGGGCCTGGACGAACCGCCGGGTGTCCGCCAGCACTCCCCACTCGTGGGGCGTCGGCCCGTGGTCCCAGTCAACCGGGCGGTTGGGGACCCGTTGCGCCGTCCAGAAGAAAGGGCCGGCATGAGCGAGTCGACCGTTCTCTCGCTGCAAGGCGTGACCAAGATGTACCCAGGGGTCCGCGCGCTGTCGAACCTCGACTTCGACCTGCGCATGGGCGAGGTCCACGGAATCGCCGGCCGCAACGGGGCCGGCAAGTCGACCCTGATCAAGATCCTGTCGGGCGCCGACCAGCCGGACGGCGGGACGATGATTGTGGTTGGCCAGGTCGCCCGCTTGCACAGCCCGCAGGATGCGCAGCGGCTCGGGATCTTCACGATCTACCAGGAGCTGAGTCTGGTGCCGCAGCTCTCCGTCGCGGAGAACATCTGCGTCGGGGACTTGCCGGTTGGTCCCGGCGGTGTCGTGAGCTGGCGGCGGGTCGAGCAGGAGGCCCGACAGGCCCTCGACCCGTTCGGCGTCGACATCGACGTCACCCAGCAGGTGGGCGCGCTCTCCGTCGCCCAACAGCAGGTCGTCGAGCTGGCCAAGGCGCTACGGCGGCGGGCCAAGGTCGTGCTCCTGGACGAACCGACGGCGACGCTGCCGCCGCCCGACGTGGAGCGACTCTTCGCGGTGCTGCGCACCCTCCAGACCCGCAGTCCTGTCTCGCTCATCTACATTTCGCACAAGCTGGAGGAGGTCTTCGAGATCTGCCAGCGGGTGACGGTCCTGCGCGACGGGCGCAAGGTCGGGACATACAGGACTGGCGAAACGAGCCCCGCCGCGATCGCTCGCGCAATGGTGGGGACCGATTTCGAGAGCGCCCGGCAGCGCGAGGCCGCCAGCGACCGCAAGCCGCCGCGGCTCGGTCCCGGCGGGGACCTGACGGACGTGGCACTCGCCGTCGAGGGGCTGGGTGACGGGTCGCGGATCCGCGACATCAGCCTCACGCTCCACCGCGGCGAGATACTAGGCGTGGCCGGGCTGGTCGGCAGCGGGCAGTCCGAGCTCTCGCTCTGCATCTTTGGCGCCCAGCCGATCGAGAGCGGGCGGGTCGTCGTCGACGGACGCCCGCTCCGGCTCAGCAACCCCATCGCGGCAATCCGGGCGGGCGTGGCGCTACTTCCCCAGGACCGCAAGACGCAAGGCCTCGTGCTCCAGATGTCGGTGGCTGACAACATCATCCTCCCGAACCTACCCAGCGTCACCCGCTACGCGGTCGTCTCGCAGCGGCGGCAGCGCGAGATCGCCCAGCGGATGCGCCAGGCGCTCCAGATCAAGGTCGGCCGCATTCAGGATAAGGTTGCAACGCTCAGCGGTGGCAACCAGCAGAAGGTCGTGCTGGCCAAGTGGTTGGCGAGCAAGGCCCGAATCCTGATCTTCGACGAGCCGACGCGCGGGGTCGATATCGCCGCCAAGGAAGAGATCTATGACCTGATCCGAGCGTTCGCCCAGCAGGGCGGCTCGGTGCTCCTGATGAGTTCGGACCTATCCGAGACGCTGATGTGCGACCGGATCCTGGTACTGGCGCGAGGGCGCATCGTCGGCGAGTTCGCCTATGACGAGGTCGATCTGCACGGCGAGGTCATCGCCAGGCTCTGCTACTAGCGATCGGGAGGAACCCTGATGAGGCAGACTGGCAATGAAGTGGATGCGCGCAACGTCGGGGGAGATGCGGGGAGTCCGCAGGCCGGGCCGGCCAGTGGGAGTGCACTGCCGGTGATGCCTACCACGGAGCGCACGGAACCAAACCGAACGACCGCGACCGGTGCTCGGGTCCTGGATCTTCTCTCTCGGAGCTACCTGTTCGTCTTCTTAGCGCTGACGATCGTCATTGGCTCCGCGCTTTCCCCGTTCTTCTTCACTACGAGCAATCTCAACAACATCATGCTGAGCAGCTCCATCATCTCCGTGCTGGCAGTCGCCCAGTTCATGGTGATTGTGACGGCCGGCATCGATCTGTCGGTGGGGTCGGTGAGCGCGCTGGCCACGGTCATGGCGGCGCTATTGCTGCGGAGGGAGGTCCCGCTGCCCGTCGCGATCGCGGGCACGCTGGCGGTTTGCGCGCTGGCCGGCCTGATCAACGGGGGGCTGATCGTCTACGGGCGGATCACGCCGTTCATCGCCACCCTTGCGATGCTCAGCATCGCCCGGGGTGTCGCGTACCTGATCCAGACCGGGACCCTGATCGTGATCGAGAACGACCGCTTCCTGAAATTGTTTGCCGGGCAAATCGGGTCCATTCCACACCCCGTGGTGATCTTCCTGCTAGTCACGGCGGTCTCGGCCTTCGTCATGCGCTACACCGGCTACGGCCGGCGCCTCTACGCGATCGGAGGGAATGCCGAGGCAGCGCGTCTTTCGGGCCTGCCTGTTCGCCGGGACATCCTCACCGTCTATACCGCCTCAGGCTTCTTGGCCGGCCTCGCCGGTCTCATGCTGGCCGGCCAGCTGTCACAGGGGAGCTCGCTGGTGGGTCAGGGCTACGAACTGGACTCGATCGCGGCTGCTGTCGTCGGCGGAACGTCGCTCTTTGGCGCGACTGGTGATCCGATCAGCAGCGTTGTCGGAGGTCTCATCATCGCGACCATCGGGAACATTATGAACCTGCGCGGTATCCCTTCGGAGCCACAGCTCGTGATTCGAGGACTGCTCATCCTCATCGCCGTCTTCTTCACCGGTGGCGGTGGCGCTCGGATTCTGCAGGCCGTCCGGCGGTCGCGCTGACGGCGACCTAGTGGGGTTTTGAATAGACCTGCTTACTCCTCACGTTCTCGATGTATTCACCGGTCCGCCAGGCTCTGAAGGGTGGTACCGATCGACCATCGGAGCGCTTGCCATGCCGCTGCTCTCCGATCAGATCAGAGGGTAGTACAAGGCGACCTCTGTCGAGGTCCTGCTCTCGTCGCAGCCCTCGGACGATGGATCGAATGATGGTAGGTACAGACAGTACAGGCGCGCGGCATTTCAGGCTCCCTCCGCCCCACGGGCGCATCGGTGGTCGTACCGCGCACGTCGGCGGCATGCGGTCCCCATAGTCAGGCCGCTCTCGGCCACGCCAGGAAACCGGTGCAGAGACGGGGGTGGTCGACCATTCCGTTCGTGCCAGCCCGCTCCCAGATGTCGGGTTCGCGGCCGAGGCGGCCGTGGGTCCGCGTGAACCAGGCGGAGCGCGCGTTGGTCGCCCTGGCGTCGGCTGTGACCCTCAGCCGCCCGTGGCCGGCGATCTGCTTCCGTCAAGGTCGACGGACGGAGGGTGGAGACGAGTTGCCGTAACTGCTGGTCCAGCATAAGGAATTCTCGCTAATTCACAATATCGCCAACCCAGTCCTGCCGCAGCGGCAATCCCTGCCAAAGGATGGTTTTTTCTCCACATGTTTTCCCCGTCATGCGGGGGTCAATGTCAGAGCACGCGTTGCCGCTGCCGTACACGCGACGCAGCGATAGGTGCGATCGGGCGGCAGGGGTTGGCCGCAATCCACACACCGCCACCCGTCGCCGTCGTCAGAGGACGACTCCGGCGTTCCCCCTCTCGGCGTACCGCCGCCACCGCCCGTGATCGCTTCAAGAGTGGGCAGGATGTCGGCATCCGCCGCGCGCCGGTGGTCCACCAGCTTCAGCGCCGCCTGGTCATGCCCCGCGATCGCATCCTCCACGTCCTCCTCCGTCCACCCGTGCTCCTTGGAAGTGGTCACGCTGCCATATGAAGAATGAAGAAAGGGGGCGAGGGATGGGTCGAGGAGGGTTCCTTCCTGACTTTCTTCATTCTTCATCGCGCGGTCCGCTTCGGGTTGACGCGCGCGCCACTCTTCCCGGTTCCGGCCCTTCGTCCCCTGGACGTGTGCTTCGGTCCGCCCCTCTGCAGCCAGTTGGTCGAGCGCGGCCGTGATCTGGTCGGCGGGGACGCTCCGCCCGAGCCTCTGATGCAGTTCCGTGCGCGAGACCCAACCCTCCCCATCCTGCTTCCGGTCGAGGATGCGCGCCACCCGCACGACGACCCCCGCCGCCCGCGACGAGCCGGTCGCCCCAAACACCGGCAATACCCGCCGAGCGTGGGCACGGAAGTACTCGATGACGGCAATCGCGCCATGCATCGTCTCCGCGTCCATGGCGCGCGCCGGATTATCCGGTTCCCACAGCGCGTGGAGGATGGCGGCGATGCGAGCCACCTGCCGTGGGTACTTCGCCGCACTCCCCGCGGCTAGGCCGGTTGCCGCTTGGACGCTGTCGGCGTTGTCGTCGTGCCAGCCGACAAACGCGGCGAGGGCCTGTCGATCGAGGCGTGCGATCGCGGAGGGGCGGATGGTTGGCGGCTCGGTGGCGCCACGGGCGTAGCGGAGGCGTGTGAAGAGCTCCTCCGCCGCCACGACCGTCCGCGGTGACACGCCGGCCGTGGACCACTTCGCCGGTGTGGCGTCCGGCCAGGCCGAGAGGAGCCGGTCGATGAACCCGTCGTCTTGCCCCGCCTCGGCGCGGAGGTCGGTGAGCCGGTCGGGCTGGATGCCGCCGACGACCGAGACACACGGGCGGCGCACGTAGAGCGGCGGTGCCGTTTTGCGGTCCACCTTCAGGGGCGCGCCAGACCACAGGCTCAGGTGCGTCTGCCGGTCACCCCCCGCACGGTAGGCGTCGTGAGATTTTACCCAGCCGACCAACTCGTCGCGGATGACCGCCAGGCCGGGCGCGTGCTGCGCCATCTGCGCGATCGCCTCCGTCGTGGTGTCGGTGGTGAAGAAGGATTCGAGGGCCGGCCGCTCGCCGCCGTCCCCCGCCACGAGATGCCGTCCCTTGGCTTCCTTCTCCGCCCGGTGCCACGCGTGGAGGTCCTCCTCATAGCGTTTCCAGGCCGCGTCTTGGAGGCGGTCGAGCACGCGCCGCGCGTGGTCGAGGGCTGGCGACTTGCCCGTGCCTGGATTGCCGATCACGTCCACCCACAGGATCGGGTACTCCACCCAGCCCGGTTTGAGCTCGACGGCGAGGGTGCGCCCGATGGCCGCACCGGCGAAGCCCAGCAGGGGGACGGCGACCATGTCGGCCGGCACGCCGAAGGCGGCCACGTACTCCGCGATGTACGCCTCAAGCTCCGGTGGGAAGACCTCGATCGGAAAAGGTGGCAGCTCGGCGGTGCATGATGCAGACGAAGACAGCCCCGCCGGCGATGACCACGTTGGCGCGACGTCGGCGAGCCGGCGCAACTCCTCCGGAGTGAGGCCCGCGTCGATCGCGTCCGAAACGTCGCCCTTCGGCGGGAGACCGGCGAGCGACACGATCTTGACGCGGCCCGCGATCCCGGCAAGCGCCGCCGCGACGGCCTCGGCATGCTCGCGTCCCGGTGGATCGTTGTCGGGCAGGATGATGACGGACCGACCCCTCAGCGGTTCGAGCATCTCGGCCGTCGGCGTCGTGTCGGCGCCCTGCGCGTTGGTGGTGGCGGTCAAGCCGTGGGAGGCAAGCCGGAGGACGTCTTTCTCGCCCTCCGGGTAGTACACGTCCTCCGCTGGGTCCGCGGCCACGAGCTCCGGCAAGCGGAAGAGGATGCGCTGCACCCCGTCGAGGTTCCAGATCCAGCCACTCGCCCGATCGGGCTGGCGTTGACGGAAACCCTTGGGCTCGCGTCGCTCAACGACGTAGCGGATCGTCCCCGCCTCGTCCCGATAGTCGTACTCGGCGACAATCTTCGATTGCGCGCCGCCGGTCTGCGGGCTCTTCCCACGGTGGGGACCGGTGACGATCCGGGCCCCCAGTCCGGGGCGATCGGCGAACAGATCGGCTGGTAGCAGGTCGACCGCGGCGAGGACGTCCGCGTATGAGCAGCCGGCATGGCAGTGGAGGAGGGGCTTCCCGTCGCTGCCCTCGGTCAGGCTCAGGCTGGTGTCCGATGCCCCATTGTGGGCGGAACACCGCGCCCGCCACTTCCGGGGGAACCGGGGGTGCGTCAGACGCATCCCAAGCCGATCGGCAATGACCTCGACCGGGATATACTGTGGTGTGGGAGAAGGGCCGCCCATTACTGCGCCTTCCCCGCGGCCGCCGGCTCGTCCCCGGCGGCCACTTCGTGTCTCTGCCGCGTTGTCACGTCACGCCGCCGTTCGGTCGTCGCCGCCCGGCGATTCGGTGCCACCAGTCGCGAGCAGCCGCTGGAAGGCGGCGACGGGGACCACCAGCCGGCGTCCCAGGCGCAGGGTGGGGATCTCTCCTCGCCGGGCGAGTTCGTAGGCGAGCCCGCGACCAATGCCGAGTTCGCGCGCGGCCTCTTCAATAGTCAGCGTCGCGCGACCACTTGGCCTCGTTTCCTGAACGATCCTGCTTGCGGTAGACATGGCGTGCTGGCTCCCTATCTCGTGTCATGTCGCGGCACGCGCCGCTACTGAAACGAAGATAGGGGGCTACGACGGACCCGGAAAGGAATCAGTTATTCGGTGGTTTCTTGATCCGACGCCTCCGCGAGGTGCCGCCGGACGGTGGAGGAGCGGCGCGGGACGTGATAGTCGTCCGGGCTCACCGCCCAGCCGATGCGACTCGCGATCTCGGCCTCGGTCAGACCGTCGCTCCTCAGTCTCGCCACTTCCTCCGCGCGAAGGCGGTCGCGGCGGGGACGGCCCCGTTTGGGTTTCTCGTCGCCAAGCAGTTGGTTTCGGGCCTCGGTGACGGCCTTGGCCGTCGTGTGTGGGAAGACCGCGATGTGGGGCTGTCGGTCGATTTTGGCGTAACGCTCTATGTACTCCGCGTAGAGTGCCGTGCCCGCCTCGATCTCGCTGATGTGTTTCCAGACATCGATGCCACGGGGCTCCAACCGCTTGGCAAGTGCGCTCAGGAGCTCGTCCCGATACCATAGTTCGATTTCTTCGACGTGGTCCGCATCGCGTAGGTACCGAATTTCTGGAACAATCAGGGCCTCGCGATGGACAATCGACGGGCCGCCTGGCTCCAACCACTCACGTGGTCCGTGCGGGGAAGCATCGGCGAAGGCCACGAGAGCGTCGGACGGTGGATCATAAAGAACGCAAGCGGAGAGAAAGCGGCACCAGTGATCGAACGAGATATCGCTAGACCAGGATCCGCTCATGCCTCCGCCGATGCGGTACTCGTCGAGAATGATCGCCTGATGGATGTGGTACAGGCCGGTCATCCACGTCTCATATGCCTCGCAGATCTGGCATGCCTCCGGGGACCAATCGTACGGGTCGACGTCCGCGATGGAGTCGCAGTCAGGCGGAAGATACACACCGGATTTTCCCGGCGGAACCTGGCAGCTGACGGTGATGGGCCAGAACGCCCGCAGTTCAGCGACAGCGTCCCAAAACGGTCCAGAACGCCGCGCCAGTTCACGCACCAGGGAGTGACGAAAGGGGCGAAAGCGCCGTTCCGCTGAGGTCTCGGGTAGAGCTTTCACCTTGGGAGTCCTTTGTCGCGCTCACGGACTGCATCGCGCGACCACTTGGGAGGAGGATTCTTGGTCACAACGTGGTCACGAACGCCATGATACAGGTCATCATTGAGACAAATTATACGGCATGACGCCGAGAGAGATGCCGCATACGTACGCCTCAAACAGCATCTGCCGCCATGGGTGAGCACAGCTCCGGAGAGCATGACCTACTACCTGGCCGACGACGAGCCTGGGTAACCAACCGGGTATCATCGTCCTCGCCGCTTCCTTGCCAACGTGGCAGCTACAGTTCCTGACGAATAGCCTGAAGGCGAAGCCACGCCGCAGATCGACCGGCGACTCTCATGCCTTGCCTTGCATGGCACGAAAGCGCACATGATACCGATTCCGGTTGCTTGGTGGATCAACATGTGCCGCCATCGGGCACCCCTCTCCCGCGCATCGGGCGGGTGCCCTCTGGGCGGGGGCAGGGGGTGAGGGCCGTTCCCGCGCATCGTGCGCCCTTTGGGCAGCGGGAGGGGGTGAGGGCACACGTCGGCGCTGCCAAGACGATGGAGGCATCCGGATGCCGTATGAAACGTCTCCACACGAGACCGTCGATCACAGCCTGCTCGCGCGGTTCTTGGACGTCATGGCGAACGGAACAGAGCGTCAGTCGCCGGCTATGAGCTCGCGCTCTGGAATTGGGAACGCATCCTCCGCCCGGGTGCCCATCGGCGTTGTCTGTCGGCCCAATGGTGCAACCTCGCTCTGATAGTAGAGGTCCTTTTCGGCGACGATGCCATAAAATTCCGGTCGTCGATCTTGAAGCAGGTTGAGCCCGAAGAAGTCGAGGGTTCGACCGTGCTCGATCCCCTCGCGCAGGTCGACCGTCGCGGTGACCAGCCCTTCTTGATGGCCCAACTCCGCCACAATCTTTCCAGTGGGGGCAATGATCCGGCTGTGCCCGTAGTAATTCGCACAGCCTGGCGTGGGTGGTCGGTTGACTTGGTTGGAACAAACCATCCAAAGTTGGTTGGAGAGAGCGTTTGCGCGGCTGAGAAGATCATAGGTGTAGCCGTAGTAATCCGTGTCCGGATCGTCTCCCTTCATCGGCCATGCTGTTGTCAGCGCGGCGATGGTTGCTCCTTGGAGCGCGAAGGCACGCACGGTCTCGGGGAATGCGAGGTCGTAGCAAATGAACATGCCGACCTTGCCCAACCTCGTCTCGAAGACGGAAAGGTGATCACCGGGGCTGAAGACCGGCCACTCGAATTGGTTGTGAAGCTTCCGGAACACCCCAATCACACCGTCCGGCCCCACGAGGACCGCCGAGTTGTAAATCATGTTGCCGTCCATCGCTCGCTCCGCGAGCCCGGCTTGGATAAGCATGTTGTGACGGGCGGCGAGTTCCCTGAGGCGCTCGGTGGTTGGACCCGGAATCGGCTCGGCAACCCGGCGGAAATAGGCGAGTTGCTCACCCATCTCCGGTGAGCCGAGGGCACGCGCACCCATGAGGTATCCATGGAGCGAGACTTCAGGAAACACCAGGTAATCCGTTCCCCGTAGGGCCGCCTCATCGACGAACGCCAGGTACTGCTTCCAGTTCGCCTCCGGGTCGTGGCTACAGTGCATCGAGACCGCGCTGAGCGTCGTCTCTCTCGCCCCACCAATCTGCCCATTCGTCGACATGACTCGGTCCCTCCTCTAAACGCGGCTCACGGCCGCCCGTGTCCTCGCTACCGATCAAACGTCAACTCGTCCGCTTTACGCGGCGCCGAGGTGATTGTCTCGTGACCGTCCGCCGTGACGACGACGGTATCCGAGTGCCGCGCCCCACGGAGCCCTGGGACGTAGATGCCGGGCTCGATCGAGACCACCATGCCGACCTCCATGGGATCCTCGACGTCCCAACGAATGTATGGGACCTCATGAGCCTCGATCCCCAGACCGTGGCCCGTCCGGTGAATCGAGTACTCGCCATAACCGGCCGCCTGTATGACCCGGCGAGCCGCGGCGTCAACCTCCCGCATCGGTACACCGGGCCTAATGGCCTCAATCGCCGCCGTCTGGGCTTCCTCGGCCGCATCGAACACGCGTCGCGTCTCGGGCGCCATCCGACCAATGGCGAAGGTGCGCTCCAGCTCGGCCCGCTCCCCATCCACCGCCACCTGCCGGGAGTGAATCACGAGATCGATACGCTCCAATCGGCGCGTCGTCGTAATCAGATGGGGCAAGCTCGTCTCCGGCCCCGAGGTGGTGAACTGGAGCAGATTGATCGTTGCTTCCGGGGTGATCTCGGGAGCAGCTTCCAAGATCGCATTGGTACCGATCGACTCGATAGCCAATTGCGACCGGTCCGGCGCCGCGGCGTCGAGTGTGGCCATCACGCCGACCCGTGCCAACGCGGCCGCCCTCCGCATCAGCGCAATCTCTGCCTCATCCTTGATCAGCCGCATTCGAATCAGTGCCCCCGAGATGTCCTCGGTGTGGAGATTATCGCGCTCCAATCGCTCCCGCAGGGCGATCGGGCTGCTCGCGTATTCAAGTCCGATCCGGCGAACACCGAGGGTCCGCAGCGCGCCAGCGAGGGTGTCAGGGCCGTTCTCGCCCGCCGTCCCCTTCTCAGGGTGCTCGTAATAAACAACCACCGCGTCAACATTGCCGGACGCGCTCGCGTGCTCCTCCTCCAACCCTGGCACAACCAGTGCCGTGCGATCCATCGTGACAATCAAGGAGATCGGTCGCGAGTAGATGAGCGCTTGGAATCCGGTCAGATAGGCGATGTTCGCTGGCGACTGGAGGACCGCCGCGTCGATGCTCCGGTTGTGTAAGACGCCGCGCAGCACTCCAATACGGGCCCCAAAGTCAACTCGTTGCCCTTGCTCTGTCATCGGGTGCCTCCTACTCCTTGAGAGTCACGTCCAATGCGTCGCGTAGCGCGTCACCGAACAGGTTGAGGCCGACGACGACCAGGAGGATCATGAACCCCGGTATATAGACGGAGTGCGGCGCGATGGTGATGTACTGGCGATGGTCGGACAACATCGCCCCCCACTCTGGACTTGGCGGCTGAGCGCCCAGACCGAGGAAGCTCAACCCCGCTGCCTCGAGGATGAGCCAGCCGACGCTGATCGTGAAGGCGACGATCACGTAGGGCAGGATAGCAGGCAGGATGGCTGTCCCCATGATCCGGAGGTCCGAGGCGCCGGCTGCTCTCGCTGCCTCGACGTAGGCGAGTCCCCTCACCGAGAGGACCGTGCTCCGCATGATGCGCAGGTAGAACGGAATACTGGTGATGGAGACGGCGATCAGCGTGTTCCTGAGGCCCGGTCCGAGCGCCCCGACGATGACGATCGCCAGCAGGATGTACGGGAACGCCAAGAGGATGTCGACGAGCCGCATCATCAACCCGTCGAGCCAGCCCCCGCGGTAGCCGCTGAGCATTCCAAGCGGGACGCCTATCCCGAGAGCCGCGACACTGGCGCTGAGCCCGATCGCGAGACTAATCCGGCCGCCGAAGATGAGGCGGCTGAGAATGTCGCGACCGAAGGCGTCGGCACCGAGGAGGTAGCCATCAGTGCCCGGCGGGGCGAAGCGCTCGGTGAGTGCTTGCGCGAGCGGATCCTTCGGAGCGATCCAGGGAGCAAAGATCGCGGCGAGGGCAACGAGGACGACGATACCCAGCCCAACGAGTCCGAGCTTGCGCCGCCAGAGCCGCCAGAGCAACGGGTGCCGCCGGCTAAACGGTAGCTGGTCTACCGTTGGCAAGCCGGTGGTCCGAGCCGAGGGAAGTGGCGGTGCCGTTGTCGAAACAACCATGCGCGGGGGTTCCTCCTCATTGCCCTCCCGCGCTAGGCGAAGTGGATTCGCGGATCGAGCCACGCCTGGACCAGGTCGGTCACGATATTGACAACAACGTAGATGACGGCGATCAACAACACCGCCCCCTGCGCGAGTGGCAGGTCGCGCGTGACGACAGATTGAACGAGCAACGATCCGAGTCCTGGCCAGGAAAAGACGACCTCAACCAGCGCCGTGGCACTGAGGAGGTAGCCGACTTGCAGCCCCACGACCGCCACGACCGGGATCAGGGCATTGCGTAGGGCATGACGGACGACGACGGCCCGATCCTCCACCCCTTTGGCGCGCGCCGTTCGAATGAAGTCTTGGCCGATCACTTCCAACATCGACGATCGCATGATCCGCGCGATGACCGCCGCGGGCACGGCGGCGAGCGTCAGCATGGGCAAGATTAAGTGGAGGATCAACTGGTGGAGTGAGGGGTCTTTCCGCACGTCGTACATCCCCCCGGTCGGGAGGAGGTCGAGTTTCACCGAAAATACAATGATGAGCAACATCCCGAGGTAGAACGGCGGCATCGAGATGCCGGTCACCGTGACCGCCATGAGCCCGTTATCCAAAAGACCGCCTCGCCGTACCGCGGACGCGGACCCAACGACGATGCCGATGGTGACAGCAACGACGAACGCGATGGCGGCGAGCACGGCAGAATCGCCAAACCGCGTTAGGACCTCGGGCGCGACCGGCCGGTTGAGGCGCATCGACTCGCCCAAGTCGCCTTGGACAGCGTTCCACACCCAGCGTCCGTACTGAACGTAGAGCGGCCGGTCGAGCCCGAGGGCATGGCGCGTCACCCGCAGTGTCTCCTCGGTGCTCCGAGGACCGAGAAGCGCCTCGGCGGGATCTCCCGGCGCTAAGTGCATCATCGAAAAGACGATCACCGAGACGCCAACCAGAATTGGGATCATCCAGGCCAGCCGTCGGAGCAGGACGAGCGCCATCGTATACCTCGAGGATGTGGCAGTCTCCCGCCCGGCTCTCCGCGACCGTTGCCGTTACTGGAAGTACGCCCGGTGGAGGCTGACCACCGACGGATCGGAATTCAGTTCGATACCCTTGAGGCGCGCTGTCGCTGCCGCGATGTTGTTGGCGCTAAACATGAAGATCCAGGGACAATCGTCGCGCATAACGGCCTGGGCTTGCTTGTAGAACGCCGCGCGGTCGTCCTGATTGAAGGTTTGCGTGGCCTTCGTTAGGAGATCATCCACCTTCGGGTTGGAGTAGAACGATCCGTTGAAGCCGCCGCCCGGGGGATGGGCATTGGTCTTCACGTTCGGGTCGAGCCACTGGGCCGGGTCGGGTGAGGAGAAGTTCCAGCTCATCTCGGCCATGCCGTAGCCGCCGGCGTCCAGCCCCTTGTTCTGCCAGTCGGCGACGTAGCTGGTCCACTCCTGGGTCGCGATCTGAGCCTTAACGCCGATCTTCTCGAGATCAGCTTGCACGACCTGGGCGATCTCCTTGGGAGCAACCATCCCCGAACCTGACTCGGGCACCCAGAATTTCGTCTCGAAGCCGTTGGCAAAGCCAGCCTCGGCGAGGAGAGCCTTCGCCTTCTCCGGGTCGTACGGATAGGGCTGAACAGCGGCATCATTACCCCAGGAGTGCTCGATCATTGGTCCGGACGCAAGCGTCGCGGCACCCTGAAGAATGGAGTCGACGATGGCCTGTTTATTGACCGCGTAGTTGAGCGCCTGCCGGACCTTGACGTTCTGCATCGGCTTCTGATGCATATTGAGCGCGATCCACCAGATATGGAACCCTGGACTCTGCAGCAGTTGCAGATTGGGATCCTGCTTGATGACCGGAATAAACTCCGGGCTCATCGCGACGATGAAGTCGACCTCGCCCTGCTGGAGTGCGGTCAGGCGTGCCGCGTTCTCCACGATCGGCCGGATGATCAGTTGATCGACCTTCGCTTTCTCGCCATAGTAGCCATCAAAGCGGTCGAGGACAATCCGAACGCCCTTCTCCCAGTTCGAGACTTTGAACGGACCCGTGCAGACCGGTTTCTGGCCAAACGCGTCCTTGCCCGCGGCCTCTAAGGCCTTTCGCGAGATCACCGCCGCATAGCCGTTCATCATGTCGGTGACGAAGGTTGCGCTGGCTGCCTTGAGCGTCAATTTCAGATGCGTCGGATCAACGACCTCAACGGTCTTGATGCCCTTGTCGGCGATGTCCGGACCACCCAGATAATAGCTAAGCAAGTTGTACGGCGGATCGTAGAAGGGGTGCTTCGCGTCGAGGAACCGGTCAAAGCTCCACTTCACCGCCGCGGCATCGCACGGCGTGCCGTCCTGGAAGGTCAGGTTTGGCTTGAGCGTGACCTGCCACGTCAACCCGTCGTCGGAGCCCTCCCAGCTCTCGGCGAGCATCGGCCCCGGTTCGGTCGCTTTCCCCTCCAACCCCCAGAGGGTATTGGCAAACTGGTTGACGATCCGGACCTCGTGGCCGCAGATGGTCTTGGCTGGATCCAGCGTTTGCGCGTCTTCTTCCCAGCCGGCAACCAGCACGTTGGCTCCCTGTCGGCTCGGGGCAAGGGCCGGCATCGCGGCGGACGCGTGAGACCGGGCGTTCCGCGTGCCGATCAGGAAACCGCCGGCACCAGCCGCGGCGATGCCAGCGGCCGTACCGCCCTTGAGCAGCCCGCGGCGTGTCGCCCGCCTGGTTGCGATCGTTGCCGGGTCGGACTTTGTGGCGCTCGTGGTCAAACCGTCGTGGCCGTCGTCGCTCATCGGTCCTCTCTCCTCGCCGTCCGTTGCCCAGCCTCCCCGTCCTGACAAGACCATGCAGGCGATCTATTTCGCCTGCGTTTTCAGGCGCTCCCGTTCCTCGGCAAGATTGCCCGCCCAGAGCTTGAAGGCGGGCGCATTCGACGAGCAGCCGCAGCCCTGATGCTCGACACCCGAGTCGCTGGTGGCGCTCGTGACCGCGCCCCCGGCTGCGGCGTAGGCGTTGAGGCCACCTTTGAGGACGACGACGTTGGGGACAGAGAAAACGCCAGAGAGCGTGCGGCCGGCTCGCAGGCTCGTCTTCTCGTCCGGGCAGGTGCAATACAGAACGAGCGTCCGGTCCGTCGGCAGACTACGTGCCATCTCGACCATCTCCGACTCCGGCATTGAGACGGCGCCTGTAGCGTGCGACAGCGCATACGCATCCCGCGCGCGGACGTCGACGAGTTCGAAGTTGTGTTGATCAACGGCGAGAACTTGGGCGACGGATATGAGTCCCACCCCGCCGGGTAGCGGCACCGCCTGACGCTCTAAGACGTGGCGACTGGATGACTGGGCACCTTCGACCTCTTGGCCCGCCGCGTATCCTCCCGCGAAGAGCACAGCGGCAAGAACCGCCGCCAGCATCACCAAGTGGGGTACACGAAAAACGGACGGTAGTTGTCGCCTGATCCCAATGCCACGCATAGCCACCTCCAGTGACGCAAGCAATGGATTGACTACGATACCGACCGGTGATGATAGGCCACATCAAGACAGGGATCGTAGCACACGAAGGATCACGCAGGAGGACGACGGCTGTACCATCTTCATCTGCCCGAGAGCCGAGTGTTAGCGGAAACCCGATCCGGGACGAGACTCGCTCCAATGCCTTGCATTGTAGCGTGAACCGCGTGACTTGCGAGTCGCCCGCGAGCGTCAGATTGAGGGCCGTTGCGGGTCGTAACGGTTTTGGCCACTGACGCGTCAAAGAATAAGAGAACCTGATCGGATTTCTCGGTACCTCGGCAACAAAAAGATCGCGGATGGACGAGCAAGGCGACGTGAAGCTCTTACGACTCTTGCGGTCCTCGTCAACGCACCGATGAAGGGCCAAGTCTCGGATTCACGCTGAGGCCGTGACGACCTTGGGGGCGACCTTGTCGTTGCTTAGGGGGCGCAGATCAGGGACTCGTCTCGGAATGTGGAAATGTAGCCGCAGCGATACCGGCAGCCACCGCACGATCAACATCAGCCTTGCGCTCGCCGGCTGCCCGAACCTCGGCGTGGTGCTTGCCACGCCACCCGATGAAAGCCAGGATACCGAGGACGATGGACACAACGCCCCAGATGTACAGGTCGCTGAATCTACTCGCCGCCGCCATCATCAACGACAAGAGGCCAGCGAGAATGAATACGATGGCCGCCGTTCGCGGTAAGCCAATCGTCAGCGCCGACGCGACAAACATCATGAAGGCAACCAGTAGACCAACCGATGCCGCTCCGCCCGTTGTCTCATCGCTCGTAGCATTGCTGAGGACGTAAACAAAGAGCGTCTGAAGTCCAAGGATGATCGATAGAGCGATGCCGACAATCAGGACCGCGAGTCTCATGACGCTGTCGCTTCAGCCTTGATCGCCGCCAAGATCACCTGATCGGAAGCCGAGTACCCATTCTCCTTCGCCACGTCACCCGAGGCTGCGGCAAGAACGATGATATCCGGGTCAATCGCGCACAACGTGATGCCTGCCGTGTAGCCAAACCGCTCATCCTGTCCCTCCGCTCGCTTGGCTTCAACGCACCCGCTCGGCGGGTCCATCGCATCAAGTCGTTCAGATTGCGTGTAGTCGTAGTGCTCGGCGAGAGCGTAGCGATATTGGTCGAACGTTTTGGTGGCTTCCTCCCAGGACTGGCGAACCGCAACTCGCGCATCGGTGGCAAGCAACACCAGGACGGCAACTCTAGCTCCATTGGGGCCGCCATAGACCGCGCGAGACCCCTCCCGAAAGATGTCACTTGGCACCTGAAGCCCGGTCGTATCTGTCAGCTTCCAATCGGTGCCGAAGGCTGTGGCCTTGGGAAGATAGCGACTCGACTGGGCGCCGGCCTCCGGCAGGGGCGTCTCCTGGGCTACGGTCACGGATGGAACAAGGACGCCAACCAGCAACATTAGGACCACCAGCCGTGTCATGGAAGAACCTCCTCCCGCTCCACGCGGCATCGCAAAAGCCGACAAGAGTGGCGAACTCTCTATATGGAACACGAGTTCTGCTGTCTGGTCAAGAGGGAGTGTGTTTGAGAAACGGAACGAACGTATCGACAGGGTAGAGTGGCTCGTCTGTGGAGCGAGTGCATCGCGTCAGTTAGGTGATTGCCATCGGCTGCTGGACGTTTGCATCTAGACCCGACCCACGCGGATCAGCGCCGCCGGGTAACACCCGGCGGCACGATCTGCCCTCTCCCCGGTTCGCTTCAGCCGCGGCGCACTAGATCGAGCGCCGGCCCGTCACCAGGTTGTAGATCAGAATCGCTAGAGCGACGATCAGCAGCAGATGGATCAGGTTGCCGGCGACTCCCGCCAGCAAGCCGATCAGCCAAATGACCAACACCACGACAACGACCGCCCAGAGGATCGCGACCATGCCATCCCTCCGCCAATCGGGGAGCAACGCACGAGGCGGGCGGGAGCGCCACGCGGCGCCGACTCGTTCGTCGTAGCCCGGTAGATGCTTCTCACCGTAGCGGCTGACACCGTCGCCGTCAAGTGGCGAACGGTCATCGCTTTCGCCGCATCCTCGCTCGCCACCCGCGATCCGGCGCGTACTCACCCCCGTCCATGGCTACGGGAAGCCCGCCTCCTGCCAGCGCTGGTAACGCCAGAGGGCGATCGCCCGCCGCACCTCCCGTAAGCCCCGCGCATCCATGTTCGCGAGGAGCAGCAGCGCCGGGTCCGGGGTCCGCTCGACGGCGGCGATCGCGTCGTAGCCGTGCCGCCGCAGAATGTGGACCAATCGTGGCGAGAGATCGAGCTGGTCGATCGATGGCTGGAGGCGGCGGCGCAGGCGTTCCCACCCCGTTTCGATCACGCTCAGGGCAAGCACCGGCAAGCCGATCGCCAACCCAATCATCCCTAACCAGCCGCCGGCAACCATCGCCGTCGCGCCCCCAGGTCCCCCGGCGACGAGCGGACCGAAGAATGCCACCGCACTCGCGGCGACGAGGATGACCGAGCGCCGGATCGGGTCGACCGCGAACGGGTCGGCATGAACGGCGCCAGAGCTGATCCAGATACCCTTCTCCGGTCGTCTGGGATCGGAGGCGCTCCACCCGGAGCCAGAAGCGGCCAGAGGCATCGGTGGTCTCCCTCACCTCCGGCGCGGCACCAGGGGCGACGTCGGTTGGCTTTGAGCGCGGGAACGACGGGTGACGCGGCCGACCCACCGCCAGCCGGGCGACTATACCGGGCGTGTCCCTGGAAGGCAAGCGCACCAGGAGTTCGCCCTGGCCGGTCGCACTTCCATCATCAAATCGAGCGGGGACCACCCCAACCGCCGTTCGCCCCCGACCCCGTCTCAGCGGCCATCCACACCCCGCGTTGACCTGCCACCCGGCCCCGTCAACGCGTCGCCATTTCACACCCTCTGGACGTTTTTCTCCACGGTCGCGGCGGGACTCCCCTCTCCCGCGCATCGGGGGTGCCTAAGTGAGCGCGGCTGGGGGTTACAGCTTTCCGGGGGCCGGGGGCCAAGGTCCGGCTCAACGCGAGCCATGCCAAGACCTGGATTCGTCCAGCACTCCGCATCGGGCCACCTCCCACCCCCGACCCTTGACGGGTGTACGTACACCATGGTATAGCCTCTCCAACCGTTGCCAGATCGGCAACGACGTTCCCCGCCAGCCGCCTCATGCCGGCCGGTCCCGTCTCCCGCCGGAGCTGTTCGCTGGCGCCGGTTCCCTCCCCGCTCGTCCCCGCGCCTGGCGAAGGTCGATCATCGGTGAGCGGCCGGGGAAAGACCCCGCCCTCGCCGCCAGCAAGGAGCAATGTCCGGTGGGGGTTCTGATCTTCTCTCGGTCGACGGTTGGCGCGGTCGTTGGCGGTCCGCTGCGTCGCCTCCTGCTGGCGCTCGCCCTGCTGCCGCTGACGGCCGGCGCGGCCGCCGCCGCGCCAGGGACGGAGAGCGGCGCGCCGTCCCTCCTCGCTCCCGGTTCCGGCACTGGAATCTACGACGTGATCGCCGGCGTTTACGGCACCACCACCGATGGCCTGATCGGTGGCGTCACAGCCAGCGGTCACGTCCTCAGCGCCGATGACCAGTTGGTCGGGTTGCCGGGTTGCACGGTTTCGGCCTGCCCCTGGTTAGCGCCGGGCACCGATCCCCTCGGCGCATGGGGCCCCCAAACCAGTTGCGCCGACCGGGACGGGCTCTGCTGGGTGGAGTTGACGAACGCGGAGACGGGCGCCTGCGCGACGGCCCCCGTCCTCGACCTCGGCCCATTCTTCCTCAAGGACAACTGGTGGGCCCCCCGGACGACCCGGACCTACGATCTCGACCAGGGCATCCCCGCCGCCAGCGTCGCGGCCCAGGGCGCCGATCTCGGCTTCGGCCCCGGCCGGAGCGACAACGACGTCGATCTCACGGGTCGTGACCAGCCGCCGGCGATCTCCGTCGCGGCGGGCACCTGGCAGGCGCTCGGTTTCGCCCCCGATCAGGCCTCCAGCCCGCTCCACGTCCGGCTGCTCTGGCAGGCCGGGCTCTCCCACGACCAGGCCTGCGGCGCCGGGGACGCCGCGCCTCGTGAAAACGCGTCGACGATCGATGACGTCAATCTCCGCGCCGCGCCGAGTGCCGAGGCCGCACAACTGGCGGTCTTGCCGAGCGGGCACCGACTGACCGTCACCGGCGCCGCGCAAAACGGCTTCTACCCCGCGACCGCCGGCGGTACCGCGGGCTGGCTGTCGGCGGACTTCCTGCGCTTCGACGCCGGCAACCAGGACGCGCTCGTCTTCGCCACCGACGCGGTCAACCTGCGGGCCGGTCCTAGCATGTCAGACGACGCGCTCTAGGTCATTCCGATCGATAGCCCGATCGCGCGGACCGGCGAACCGGTCAATGGCTTTCTGCCAGTCTCGTTCGAAGGCGCTACTGGTTGGGTCGCCGCCGAGTATCTCGCGTAGTCGGAGAACACCATGCCCACTGGCCGCTCTCGCGCTGGGCCAGCCCGCGTGTTGGACGGCACTCCCGCCTATCGCTTACCGGCCAGCCGCAATCCGCCAACTCAGCACTCAGCACTCAGCACTCGCTGGCGTCGCCGCATCGTTCCCGCCCGGCCCACGCGTCCAGAGGCGAATCTAATCGCGGGCGGCTGCCTCCTCGACCATGGCGGGGACGCCGATCCCCAACCCTGCCGCCACCCGTCCCCCGTACTCCGCGTCGCACTGCGTCAAGTGCCCGACCATCCGCTCCTGGATCCCGCGCCGGCACTGGCGCAGGTTGTCGACCAGGTTGGTGATCAGGTCGTCGCGTTCCCACGCCTCGATCGCGCGGTAGCGCTCGCCGGCCTGCTGGCACGGATTGGTCCGCTCGATCGCCTCGCGGACGAGCTTCCCCTCGGCGTACGGCGTGTGCGGCGCGCCCAGCGCCGCCGCCTCCCGTACCCCACCGAGACTGTTCGGCTCGTAATTGACGTGCGGGTTTGCCCCGGCGTCGGTCCCATCGACGTAGTAGGTCATCTGCCCGTCGCGCTGGTTGGTCGCGACCGGCCGCTTCGCCCGGTTCACTGGCAGTTGGAGATAGTTCGGCCCGACCCGGTAGCGCTGCGTGTCGGAGTAGGAGAGCGTCCGTCCCAGCAGCATCTTGTCGTCGGAGAAATCCAGCCCGTCGACGAGGACGCCCGTGCCGAAGGCGACCTGCTCGACCTCGGCGAAATAGTTGGTCGGATTGCGGTCGAGCACCATCCGCCCGACCGGCCGCAGCGGAAACTGGTCCTCGGGCCACGTCTTGGTGTCGTCCAGTGGGTCGAAGTCGAGCTCAGGATGAGGACCGTCCGTCATGATCTGGACACAGAATTCCCACTCGGGATACTCGCCCCGCTCGATCGCCTCGTACAGATCCTGGCTGGCGTGGTTGAAGTTCTTGGCCTGAATCGCTTCCGCCTCGGCCTGGGTCAGCGACTTCACTCCCTGCTTCGGTTTCCAGTGGTACTTAACGAGCACCCCCTCGCCGGCGGCGTTGTACCACATGTAGGTGTTGACGCCGAAGCCTTCCTGATGCCGGTAGTCCGCCGGGATGCCCCGTGGGCTGAAGAGCCACGTCAGCATGTGCATCGACTCCGGCGTCAAGCTCATGAAGTCGAAGATGCGCTCGGGGTCCTGACGGTTCGTCACCGGATCGGGCTTGAGCGAGTGGATGACGTCGGGGAACTTGATCGCGTCGCGGATAAAGAAGACCGGCAGGTTGTTGCCGACGAGATCCCAGTTGCCGTCCTCGGTGTAGAACTTCGTCGCGAAGCCGCGCGGATCCCGCAGCGTCTCGGGCGAGGTGCCGCCGTGAATCACGGTCGAGAAGCGGACGAAGACCGGCGTCCGCTGACCCGGCTCCTGGAACAGCTTGGCCCGCGTGTAGGTCGCGATCGGTTCGCCGCCGACCGTTCCGTATGCTTCGAAGAAGCCGTGGGCGCCGGCGCCGCGCGCGTGGACGACCCGCTCCGGAATGCGCTCGCGATCGAAGTGGGTGATCTTTTCGATAAACGGGTAGTTCTCCAGCGTCATCGGTCCGCGATCGCCGATGGTGCGCGAGTTCTGGTTGTCGGAGACCGGGTGTCCCTGACGGGTCGTCAGCGTCGGTTGTCCGTCGTTCGCGCCGTTCGTCTTACCGTTGCTCACGAGATTCCCTCCCCCGGCCGCTGCATGGGACCGGGCCAGGCATACTAAACGGGCACATGGCCCCGTCTGAATCGGGGCGAGCGTGTCCAGACATGGACCGTCCAGCCACCTCGAACGCTACACCCTTTGTCTCGCGGTCGCAAGCGCGCCTCCCCCGCCGGCGCGGGGCACTCTATGACGCGCGCGCGACGACTACCAAAGCAGATCAATCAGGTGAGCGCTCCGTCATCGAACCATGGCCCGGCTCCCGTTCCCCGCGCAAACGTAGGGGAGGGCCCTGTGCCCTCCCTCGCACCTGTGCCCTCCCTCGCACCTGTGCCCTCCCTCGCACCTGTGCCCTCCCTCGACCCCTTCCTTAACCGATCGCAGGTCAGTCCCCGGTGACGAGAAGCGACCCCAACGCTTGGCGCCATGTTGGAATCGGCCGTTCAGAGGCGGCTCGTGGGTGGTTGACCGGCTGCAACACCGCCTGCAACGGCCCAACATGGAACGGTCCGGAAGAGAGGGCAGGGGGCCGAGGGCCATTGCCGCGCGTCGGGCGGGTTCTCATTGGGCGGGGTGTCGATTAGGCCGAACCTGTGCCATGCCGCGGCCGTGTCGTCACGCTGCAAGCGACGTCACCCCGCGGTCCCGGCTACTCCCACTCGATCGTCGCCGGTGGCTTCGAGGAGATGTCGTAGACGACGCGGTTGATACCACGCACCTCGTTGACGATCCGGTTCGCGATCCGGGCCAAGACGTCCGCCGGCAGCCGCGCCCAATCGGCCGTCATCGCGTCCTCGCTGGCGACGGCACGGACAGCGCAGACCCGACCATAGGTCCGGTAGTCGCCCATCACCCCGACCGAGCGGACGGGCAGCAGGACGGCGAAGTATTGCCAGACCTCCCCCGCCAGCTCCGCCCCCTCGATCTCCTCGCGCACGACGGCGTCGGCCCGCCGGAGAAGATCGAGATCGGGCTCAGTCACCTCACCCAGCAAACGGACGGCGAGACCAGGCCCCGGGAAGGGTTGTCGCTCGACGATCTCCGGCGGTAGACCGAGGGCCCGCCCAACCGTCCGCACCTCGTCTTTAAAGAGGAACTTCAGTGGCTCCAGCAGGCGGAAGCGCATGTCGGCCGGCAGCCCCCCGACGTTGTGGTGGGTCTTGATCTTGGCGGCCGCCTTGGTATCCGCCGTCGTGCTCTCGATGACATCCGGGTAGAGCGTGCCCTGGGCGAGCACGTCGAAGGGACCGTGGCGCTCGGCCTCGGCCTCGAAGACGCGGACGAACTCCTCTCCGACCGCTTTCCGCTTCTCCTCCGGGTCGCTCACGCCCGCTAGGCGCCGCAGGAACCGCTCGCCCGCGTCGACGTGGACCAGCTTCATCCCGAAATGGCGGGCGAAGACCTCGCGCACCAGCTCCGCCTCGCCGAGCCGGAGGAGACCGTTGTCGACGAAGACGGGGGTCAACCGGTCGCCAATCGCCCGGTGGATCAGCGCGGCAGCGACGGCGGAATCGACGCCGCCGCTGAGACCGAGCAAGACGCGGCCATCTCCCACCTGCTCCCGGATCTCGCGGAGCGTCGCCTCGATGAACGACTCCGCTGTCCAGGTCGCCTGGCAGCCGCAGACGCCCTCCAGGAAGTTGCGGAGCAGGTCGGCGCCGCGCGGCGTGTGGGCGACCTCCGGGTGGAACTGGAGCCCGATCACGTGCTCCCGCCCGATCGCCGCGATCGGCGAGTTGGCCGAGCGGGCGAGCACGCGAAAGCCAGGCGGTGGCTGATCGATGTGGTCGCCGTGACTCATCCAGACGTCGAGCTCACGCGGCAGACCAGCGAACAAGGGGAACGTGGGGTCGTCGACGGTGATCGTCGCCGGACCGTACTCGCGTCGCTCGGCCGCGGCGACGCGGCCACCGAGGGCGCCCGCCAGGAGCTGCATGCCGTAGCAGATGCCGAGGGTCGGCAGGTTCCGCTCCAGCACCCAATCCGGGAGCTGCGGCGCGCCGTCGTCGTAGACACTGGCCGGACCACCGGAGAGGATCACCCCCTTCGGGCGCAACGGGGCGATATCCACCCAGGGGGCATCGTGGGGGATCAGCTCGCAGTAGACGCCGCACTCGCGGACGCGTCGGGTGATCAGCTGGCTGTACTGGCTGCCGAAGTCGAGAACGACGACGGCGTCCACCGCGACCGCGTCGTCCGGCTGATCCCGGCCCAGCAGATGGGCCGACTCCGCGATCGGCGGCTCGGCGGTCTGAACAACCCCCTCGCTCGGGTCGACCACCTCCGCCTCCTCCACCGCGCTCCCTGCCTGACCGATCCGCGTTTCCACCGGCGATTCCTTTCCCGCGCGCGGCCCCCGGCGAATCTGGTCTCACCCGGCCACCCCGTTGTCCACCCCACGACGATTGTGCCCCGAAAGCGCGGTCAAGGCCACTCCGGGCGTCAACAGCGGCACGAACGCGGCTGGGAATGGCCGGTTGCCCGCCGTTGGCTCGTCACTGAAGCCCTGAGGAACGAGCTGGAGGAGCGCCGGTCTCGTCCGGGGCCGGCACGTCGGCTGGTTCGCCGAGGTAGACGTAGGCGCGGTCAAACTCCCAATCGGGAATCGTCTCCAGCTCAACTTCAAGGCGGGGATGGAGGGGATCGATCCGCTTCGTGAGGTGGAGGTCGACGACGGCCCGGTCGTCGAAATCGAGCGCCCGGCCGAGCGCGTCGAGCGCGATCTTGAGACCCCCGTCGAGGTCGCGACGGAGCGGTGTCTCGAAAAAGAAGGTCAAGTAAATCCCAAGCAGGGCGTCGCGCAGCGTCATTTCGACGCCCGGCGTCACGACGCCGTCCCGCCGGGCCCGCTCGACCCCGCGCAGTACGTCGCGATGGAACGCTTGGGCCGGCTTGCTGAGAACGCGCCGGCGGCCGACGGTCACGTACTGATTATTCACCCCCGGTGGCAGCGGCAGCGTCAGGGCGAGAGAGAGCGGTGGCGCTGTCCGTGGTGGCGCGACAGACATCGACGGCTCCAGCGCTCGCGGACCAAGAGAAGCGCGGGGTAGAAGTGTACGGACACGAGTCTAGCCGCGCGCAAGGTCGAGAGCAACATGGGAGAGCAGGCAAGCAGGGAATGATCCGAAGCCTCTCCCTTCGCCGCCGTCACCGCCCTTGGCTCGGTCGAAACCGTGTCCACCTCGGACCGTCCGTCACCCTGGCTGGGGTGCCTATGCCGGCGCCGCTGTCGCCGCGGCTCGCCCGCCGCGCCGGAGCCGTGCCCACCCCGCGACGGCGAAGACGATCAGCATCGCCAGCGTCGAGACACCGCTGATCGGTAGTCCCAGCCGCAGCGCCAGCGGTTCGTACCGTATCTCGACCGTGTGCTCCCCGGCGGGAACCGGCACGCCCCGCAGCGCGTGGTCGGTTGGAAGCACCTCGACCCGCTTGCCGTCGACGTACGCCCGCCAGCCCTCCTCATAGATCTCGCTGACGACGAGCAACCCAGGCGCCGCCGCCTTCGTCGCGATCGTCAGCGCGTCCGGCGCATGGTGGGTGACCTGAGTCGATTCGGCGGCTTGCTCTGGCGGGGCGCTCATCGCCGGCGGGTTGCCCTCGACCAGCGCCGTCCGCCGCGGGTCGATCTTCCCGCTGGTCAAGAGGGGCAGCGCCTCCCCTCGCGTAACCGCTCGGACGTCGTGGACGATCCAGGCATGGGCCGGCATGGGAGTGCGCTCGTAGACGATCACCTGCCCGTTCCGGAAGACCTCCCGCTGCCCGGCCGTCAGCGCCACCACGTCGTCCCGGCCCTGCGGCAAACTCGCGTCGATCAGCACGTACCGCACGTCGAGCAGATCGAGCAAACGCGATTTAACGCCCGACGGAAGGAGAAAGGCGACGTGATAGTTGATCGTCGCCCCGTTGACGGCGTTCATGAGCTCGACGTAGCGGGCGAGTTGGAGGGGATCGTACCCCTGAATCTCGTCCAGACCGAGCATCATCGGTCGGCCGTTGACGAGTACCGCCTGGATCCCAGGCTCGAACCGCCGGCCCATGTAGCTGTCCTGGCGCGCCGCGTCTCCCGGATACCCCGGCCCGCTGTAGCCAACCTGGCGGAACGGCCCGGCGGCGAGATACCGGGCTTGGAGGAACTCCCCGGCACCGCCCGCGTCGGTCCGGCTCGCTTCGATCGCGACCGCCCGCGTCAGCCCTGGGTCGGCCGTCCAGTGTCCCTGCCAGCTCGGGTCGCGCGGCCAGCCGAGCCATGACCCGCTCAGCTCCAGCCCCGTCGGTTGGACGAAGGCGACGACCACCAAGAGGACGGGCACCCACCGCACGACTCCGTCGATGCTTCTCCGGCGCTGCTCCCGGCGCGGCGCGGCGACGACGACCGTGACCAGCCCCGTCGCCACCGCCGCGGCGATCAGCGACCTCCCGCCAACGATGACCTCGTCCCGTCGTAATACCGCCGCGACGATCGCGAGCAGGAGGAGCGGAGCGACGACGATCGGGAGGAGACGTCGCCGCCCCCGCCACCCGCGTAGCGACTCGACCGTAGCGCCGCTGAGGAGGGCTGGACCGATTGTCGCCAGCGAGACGCTGCGCCAGGGGTCGTGCTCGTGCAATGTCCGGTACTGGGGGATCAGATAGAACAGGCGGTGGAGCGGCGTCGTGTCCAGCGCCAGAATCAGGGCCACCACCGTCAGGGTCGCGAAGAACGGAACGGCGAAACGTCGCCGCGCCAGGACGGGCGCCAGCAGGGCGAGCACGAGGGCCGCCCCACCCAGCGCCGCCCGCCGCTGGTCGTACCCCGATCCCAAGATCTGAGCCAGCAGGTAATCCAATCGCCACGGCGGGTTGAGGATGCCTTGCCGGCCGAGCTCGCCGTAATTGGCGCCGGCCAGGTTCGCCTCGGCATTGACGGCAAGTCGCGGTAACACCCCCGCCGCGCCAATCGCCAGTCCCAGGCCGAGACCGGCGGCTCCCGTGGTCGCGCCGAGCGTCAGGCGCTCCCGGAGGTCGAGACCGGGCCGCGGCGGCGACAGGAGCGCGCGGTAGCCGGTGTAGGCGGCAACGAGCAGGATCGCGTAGTACCACCCCTCTCCGACCCATCCAGCCAGCATCTGGCTGACGGCGAACCCGGTCGCGAACCACGGTACGACGCGATCCCGCCACCGCTGGGCGCGAACCGCCAGGTCCACCCCGAGCAAGGCCAGAGGAATCCACGTCGCGAACTGGGAGAAGATCAGGCAGCAGTCGGTGTTCCACTGCAGAAACGGGCCAAAGACGTAGACGAGGGCCGCGACCAGGGCCGCGATCGCACCCATCCCGAGGACGCGGGCGAAGGCGTAGGTCGAAAGACCGGCGATCGTCAACTGCACCGCGACCATCGCCTTGAACGCCGTCAACACCGAAAACAGCGGCAAGACGACCATTGCCGGAAGGTACATCCAACCCGACTCGGGATCGCCCGCGAACGGAGTGCCGCTAAAGAGATGCGGATTCCAACCCGGCACGTCGAACGCCCGCAACCGCTCTCCGAGAAAGGCGTACCAGGGCAGGAAAAAGGTGGAGAGGTCGAAGCGCGACAACCAGGAATCGAAGGCGAGGCGGTTCCACGCCACCAGGGCGATCAGTCCCGTCAGAACGGCCGCGGCCGCTACGTCCGCGGCGGCGACACCGCTCATCGGCGCCCGCACCCGTCGCGGCGACGGGCGTCCGGCGTCGCCAGCGCCACCCGCCGCGACGGTGGACACGATCCTCTCCCCGTCGCTCCCGCCGGCATGGATGCTCAATTGGGGCTGTCCGAATCGTCGATCACGATCACCAAGAAGCGCGGCACCGGCCGTGGCGAGGTGTCAATGTCCAGCTCCATCGGCTAGGCTCTCGACGCTGGGAAACAGGCGGACAGCGGCCAAGGCGGCCCACCGCGGACCGTCCGCCAGTATACCGATCCGCTCCGCTACCCGCCGGGGGCGCGTCGTCGCCGCACTGGCACGAGCGCCAGCCGATCGTGCATCTGGTCGCACCGCCCCGCGACGTGCCGCGGGGCCGATCGACACCGGCGATCGCGACGATTCAGGAGTGATGAAGATGATCGGCTGGGGCGTGGTCAAGCGGTGGCGCCGGCAGCGTCGGATAGCAGTGATCCCGCTGGCACTCGCGCTCAGCGCGCTCGCGGCGCCGGCGCCACCCGCGACTGGATCGCGATCGTCGCCACTGGCCGGGTCCGCCGCTACCTGTCCGTCCGGCACGACACCGGCGCCGGCGGCCAGAACAGTGACCATCGGCTACGCCGGCATCTCCGGCGCGTTCCCGTTCGTCCAGGACATCAACGGCGGGATGGCGTGGGCGGCCGAGTGCGCCGGTGTCGATCTCGTCACGGTCGATAACGGGTACGATCCGGACCAGACGATCGAGGCCGCGAACGCCCTCATCGCGCGCGGGGTCGACGTCGCGATCGAGTTCCAAACCGACGCCGGCGTCTCCTCGAAGCTCTGCGACGTCTTTGAGGCGGCCGGCATCCCCGTGATAGCGATCGAGGTCCCCGAACCGTGCGCTGTTGCCTTTGGCGCCGACAACCGCGCCGCTGGCGACATCGCCGGTCAGCACCTGGCACGGTTCGCCACGGCGCGGTGGGATGGCCAGGTCGATGCCTTGGTCGTGCTGAAGATGCCGGCCGACGGCGCGTTGCCGACCGGCGGTCCCGCCGTTGACCTGCGCGCGGATGGCGCCGTCGAGGCGGTCAAGGCGGCGCTCCCGGCGCTCCCCGATGACCAGATCATCCGCGTCGACGGCAACGGGACCGTGGAGGAGAGCCGGGCGGCGATGGCCGACGTCCTGACTCGCCTCGTCGACGCCAACCACATCCTCGTCTTCGCCAGCAACGACGCGGGCGCGGTCGGGGCGCTGCGCGCGGTCGAGGACGCCGGGCGCCTCGATCAGGTGGCGATCGCTGGCCAGGGCGCGACGATCGAGGCACGCGACGAGATCTGCGCCGGGTCAGCGGCGCTGATCGGGTCGGTCGCGTACTTCCCGGAACGCTACGGGGAGCAGGTGATCCCCCTGGCGGTCGCTCTCGCCGGCGGCGCGACCCCACCGGCGTCCATCACGACCGATCGCGCCTGGGTCGATGCCACGAACCTCGCCCGGTACTATCCCGACGAGTGCCCCCTGGCCTCGAGTCCGTAGGTCCGGTGGCCTGGTGTTCTGTCAGTTCGGCGCGAGCGCAACGTTCACGCGGCATCCCCGGTTGGTGTCCCGCCCCAGGACACCGCCGGTGGGAGGAGAGGGGAACAGATGGATCTCGCGGGTAAGACCGCCCTGGTGACTGGCGGATCGCGAGGGATCGGCCGGGCGATCTGCCAGCGCCTAGCCGAAGCCGGCGCGGCGGTTGCCGTCAACTACAGCGAGACCGCGCCGGACGAGGTCATTCAGGCGATCGTGGCCAGTGGTGGTCAGGCGCTGGCGGTCCGGGCCGACGTCGCGCGGAAGGCCGACGTGGAGACCATGATCCGCACCGTCGCCACCGAGCTCGGCGGTCTCGATATTCTCGTCAACAACGCGGGTATCTGCCCCTTCCATGAGTTCCTCGACATGCCCGAGGAGCTCTGGGATCGGGTCCAGGACGTCAACTTGAAGGGAACCTTCTTGTGTTCCCAGGCTGCGGCGCGACTGATGGTCGAACAGGGACGCGGCGGCCGGATCATCTCCATCAGCTCAATCAGCGCCCTCGTCGGCGTCGGCTTGCAAAGCCACTACACCCCAACCAAAGCGGGGATCCATTCGCTAATGCAATCGCTGGCGATCGTCCTCGGCCCTAAGGGCATTACCTGCAACTCGGTCCTGCCCGGCACCATCGCCACCGATATCAACCGGGAGGACCTGAGCGATCCCGACAAGCGCGCCTACTTCGAGCGGCGCATCCCAGTCGGGCGGATCGGTGAGCCGGACGACATCGCCGGCCCGGTCGTCTTCCTCGCCTCCGAGGCCGCCCGCTACGTCAACGGCGCCGCCCTGCTCGTCGACGGCGGACTGTTCGTCAATCTGCAGTAGCCCGCGGTCATCTCGACAATCGTCGCGAGTCGCTTTTCCTTCTCAGACCTCATGGAGTGATCGGCGACGAGCGTTCCACGAACGCCATCCGGTCGCGATATTTTCTATGGACGCCTTGCTAGCCCTCCCGGTTGGGCGTGCCGAGCACGTGGCTGTTCACCGGCTGCATGACGTCGTCGAAGCGCTGGGTGAACATCGCCGCCGCGAAGAAGCCGACCGCCCGCAACGTCTCCGTCCCGGTATTGACCAGGTCATGCCCGACGTTGGTCGGCAGCACGAAGACGCTGCCCGGGCCAACCGGGAAGGCCCCGTCATCCCGGCGCAGCTCGCCGCTGCCGGCAACGATGTATTGCGTCTCCTCGGTCTGGTCGGTGTGCCAGCCGAGCCGGCCGCCCGGCTCGATCTCAAAGACGATCGTCGTCGATTGGTCCGCGCCGTGCCCGCCGTAGGCCACGAAGGCTCCCGCCCACCGGACCGAGGCGTCGCCCTCCCCGTTGATCTGTACGCGCGGCAGGGTATCGGTGGCAACCGGGTCCACTCCAGACTCCTCTCACACGCGGGCCGCCCCCCGCGGGCGCGCCCCACAAGGCGCCGGCGGCGCGCCTCGCGTGCGGCGATCGCTGGACGAGGTTCGGTTTGCCGGACAGGGGTTAACCTGCACCCTCCGCCTGGGATGTCAAGTGACTATCCCTGACATCCGGACGTAACTGGAAGTGCGAGAATGGGGGGTCGGCGTCCGCCCGCGTGAGAGGAGCCCGCCATGGACCTGACTCTGTCCGAGGTCGACCTGCTGGATGCCTACGTGGCGCCCTTCCTGGACTTGGCCGGCGATCGCCGGACGGCCCGGCTGCTGGCCGGGACGGCCCGGGGGATCGTCGCCAGCGAGAGCCTCGTCTGCGCGCAGATCGCCGCCTTTTCCCCCTGCGCTGGCTGCCGGTCGGCATAGCGAGAAACGGGTGCGCCGGATGCTGCACGGCGAGACGACGAAGCGCTCGGAGCTGGACCCGGCGCGGCTGACGGCCAAGCTCCAGGCGCACGGTGTGGAACGATTGCGCGGCGAGGCACACCTCTGGGTCGCCTTCGACGGCTCGGACCTGCGCAAGCCCCACGCCGAGCAGATGGAGCACCTGCATCGGGTCAAGCGTCTCGACGGGGACGGTCTGGTCAACGGCTACCGAACCCTCAATGCCATCGGGATGGGCGGCGGCGGGCGACGCGGCCTGCTCTACCACCGGCTCTTCAGCAGCCACGCCCCCGACTTCCTCAGCGAGTCCCACGAGACGCGGACGGCGATCCGCTCGGTCGGGACGGCGCTGGCGCCTCTGGTGGCCGAAGGGACGGAGGTCACCGCCATCCTGGACAGCGGCTTCGACGACATCGCCATTTGGGCCGAGGTTTGGGGGCAGGGGCACCGCCTTGTCTGCCGCCTCCAGCACCGCACCCGACTGGTGCGGCCCGCCGGCGGCGGGCCGCCCTGCCAGCTGGCGGAGCTGACCCCCCAGGTGCGCCCCCTGGCCGCCGTCGAGGCGGAGTTGGTGGTCCGCCAGACCGGGCAGGAGCGGCCCAAGCTGCAGCCGGTGACGGCGACGATCGCCGCGGTCCCGCTCGTCGTGGCCTACCGGGAGGAGGCGCGGACCCGGCCCGACGGCGCTGAACGGGAGCGCGCCTGCTGGCTGGTCGAGGTCCGCCTAGGGCGGGTGGCCCAGGAGGCCTGGTGGCTCCTCACCGATCGCCCCGTCGCGACGGCCGAGCAGGCGATCGAGGTCTTCCGCATGTACTGCCAGCGCTGGGCGATCGAGGATGCCTTCAAGGTCGGCAAGACCTGCTTTGGCTGGGAAGCGGTCCAGCTCCTGGCCTACGACGCGGTCCGCCTGCTCGTCGCCCTGGGTTGGGTGGCGGTCGGCTTCCTCTTCGCGCTCGGCGTGACCCTGGAGTGGGGCGAGGTCCGGTTGCTGCGGCGCCTCGGGGGCGGCGAGGACCGGCCGAACCGACCGCCGGGAAAGATCGTCCTGACGCGCGGGCTGCGCCGGCTCCTGGACCACTTGGCCACCGAGGCGATCCTGGCCGACGAGGTGCGCCGCCGGGGCGGCCTGCCGCCCCGCATCGCCGCGATGCTCGGCCGCCCAGCCGCATCCTCCTGAGTTATGTCCGGATGTCAGACTATCCCGCCGCGGCAGGGCCACTGCATTGCGCTCGTCGGTTATCTCACGCCAGCGCCCTTCTCTACTAGTGCCCGAGGGTTGTTGGCAGCACATCTCTTTTTGCGCCACCCGAGTTCACTCTGCGGAACTTCTCACTGTTTGGCGTTTGGTCGTGGCGGCAGAGCGTCGGCATCGCCGCTGCCGAAGACGACGCTATGGCCGTCTCCACATCAGCCGCGTATGTCGCCACCTCTGTGCCCACCATTTACGACATCGAGGGTCTGCTGGAGGCAGAGGTTGAGAGAGCTGCCTAAGCTGCCTTTGCGCAAGTAATTCAAGCTCTTGAAGTCCGGAGTACACGGCTTGTCGACTAGCAAGGACTTTCTCGATCAAATCAGCGTCTTGATCACCCTCTCCTTCAGATCGATACCCGAGGTACGCGAAGAACTCCGATCGAGTACGTTCATATATTCCCCTGGCAGTCCTCGCGCTCAAATCCGCCTCCAACGACAGTTTGACTAGCAATTCCTCCACATCTGTAGTTACGCGCTGCCAGAGTCTGGATAAGTGGTCACGCTCCTCAGGGATGTCTACTTGTTCCGGCTTCTTCCCCTGGCGCAATACAAGTTCCCACATGGATCGCGCCCCAAGTAAGACAGGAATATACGTGTCTTCGAGACGTTGACGCTTTGCATCTCTCAGTGCTCTAGCGTCATTCCGTCGGTCCCGCGTCTCCTGCTGCCGCTGGCTAAACAACACTCCCAGAAAGGCAATTGTGGCCCCGGCTAGAATGAAGAGACCTCTTGCCAGTTCGGCTCCCCAAGGAGTATGTGGATTCATTTCTTGAGTTTACTTTCCGATGCTACTGCATGCTACGGCAAGCAGAATAACGTATGATAAATTACTGTGGCAAAGATTTACGATGTCAACTATTTTTAGCCGCGGATGATGACCGGCAGGGGAGTCAAAGGATCTACCGATGGACGTGGGTCCACCCGACGCAGGAGCTCAGAAGACCGTGGTCCTAATCGGAACTCCAGTGGACGATGGAGTCACGATAAAGATCCACTCCCTTGGCTGCCGGTACGCCAGGCGGAGCCTCTCTTCCAGTCCTAACAATTGGCTCGCGATAGCTGCACAGTTGCATAAGTTCAGAGAGTTCGGCCAACTGGTGGGTGTCATCATGCTTCTGACCAACGATAGCATTGACCGATGCCTACTCCCAGACTACGAAAGCGCGTGGCAGCAGATGATGACAGAGTTGGGCGACGTGCCTTCCCTAGCATTTGTTTACGAGGACGTTCTCGACCGCATTTCCACAGATTCTCCTCTAATGGTTTCAGAATCCGTCATCTTCACACGAAAAAACCCGGATCTAAATTTCTTGCGGGTCGAGCTCCCTAGCAATGCGGTTGCAGACCATTGCCTGGCGTCTTTGGGCCAGTGCTCTTGGCCGCGAATTAAGAGTTCCGGCACGCAGCTTATCTTTTCTTCCATCGGAAACGAAATTCTAATCAGAGAGGACGTATTTGGGGAAGCTAGAGTTGTGATTGAGCAAGCCATAGTCGAACGCAACAGGCGCGCGAAACTGCTCTTTGACAACCTGCGAGAAGCCGGGATCGAAATAGTTCCATATCGTACCCGTGTGGATCGAGTGATTCGGACACAGGACTTCCTCGACGCCACCGTGAGCGGCGAGTTCCTCCGCCTATATGTTCCCTCTGGAAGATACCAAGGCGAACAACTCGCTTCCTTCCTACGCCTATTCAAGAAATATGTCCATCGGATTGAGGGGCGCGCGTTTAGCATTGACACTAGGAATACAGAGCACGGAACGGTCTATGTTTTTCGAAGTAACGACAGCGTTGCGACGCTCACCGGCATCGAAGGTGCCATTTCTCGCTTTGAAGCCCTACTTGAGTTGTACGGCGATAACCCGGGCTAAGCCGAAGAGTTGCTCACTTCCATGGGCCTTGAAGCGAATGAGGCGAGGCGACTTCTCGCAGAGTACACGCGCGACTACCAACGTCTTGTCATGGACATGAAACATGAGTATGAAACTAAGATCCTTGTACTGCGGCAAGAGCTTGAGAACCGAGCGCTGGAGGTCACGGCACCCGGCGTAGAGATGGTGACAAGGCCTTTATCTGTGGGAAATCCGCGCTCTGCTGCCAACTCGCTATTAGCCCCACCGACACTGAACATCGGTGACAGCGCTAATTCTAGCCTAGAGTTTGAGAAGCTCATCACCGGTGACATTTCGTACACTTTGCTCGACCGAGAGCTAATTGATCTGTTCGAGAAGTACGAGAAGGGTATTGAGGCAGTTCGTCTGAAGTCGGACCTTGAGCAATTGAAGGACCGATCGGTGCCTCAGGAACTACGAGTGGTCTCCCGACAGAGGATTGTCGGATTTCTTTACAGAATGATGCCCAGGCTTGGTCAGAGTGTGGTGATGCAACACGTTAGTTACCTGAACGAGTTGCTTGATGGGCAATAGTAGAATTATGGTTAGCAAGTGCGCCGCGCACGATACCCATTGCATGGGAGCAGTTTACGAGTTGATACCTTGAGACTTCGCTATTGAGCCGGACCGGGGCTATTCGTACGTCCCTTGTCTACGTGCCTTGACTCGGCTCCAGGGCTGGGCTAGGCAAAACTTGAGAGCCGGTGATCAGCACGGAGGGTTCCCCCAGTCTGTGAGGCCGACGACCACCTCCCGCGCCGAGTTTTGTTGTTCTGCGTAGGCGAGTACCTCGCAGAACTTCGCTTGAGCCTCGGCCTCCTCGACCAAGCGGTAGGCACCGTCGGTTAACGTCATGTCCACGAACGTTCCGGCAGGGTATGCGACGAAGACGCCAGAGTTGCCAAGTGTGACGCCGTTGACGGCAGCCGTGACCGCCTCGATAAGGAGAGCTTGACCGTCGGGCACGGTGAACTGCCAACTACGGGTTTGACCTACGCCGGTACGGCCATCGCACGGAACGATGGAGTCGCCGCAGCCCGGGAGGACCGAACATGGCGGCCTCCCCCATGCTGGGAGGCCGATGATCACATTCTGCGCCACGTTGCGCTGCTCGCCTTCCCCGAGGAGTTCGCAGAACCTCGCCTGAGCCTTCGCTGTCTCTACCAAATAGTAGGCCCCGTCGGTTAGCGTCATGTCGATGGGCATGCTCGCCGGGTATGCGATGTAGACGCCGGGCCCACCAAGGTTGCTCCCATTAACAAGTGCCGCGTAACTCTCGATGATGAGCACCTGCCCTTCAGGCACCACGAACTGCCACCGCCTCGTGAGGCCCACTCCGGTCTTTCCCTGGGTCTCGCTCGGGAGCGGAAGGCCACTATCTGAGGGCACTGCGCGTTCCGGCACGGGTGCTTGTTGGCACGCACACGTCGTCTGGTTCAAGATCTGATCGCTCGGGCAACTGGGTACGCACTGGGACGTTGCCGCACAGGATTCGGTTCCGGCTGGGCAGTTATCCGGGCAACTACAGTTCTGTTGGTCCAGGATCTTTCTGCCCGGACAACTCGGGACGCACTGGATGTTGTCGGGGTCGCCCCCACTGCAGGGCTCGAAGCCGTTTCCGCAAGAGGGTGGGCATGTCTGGGCATCGAGGAACCAGCCAAGGGAACCGTCGATGAAGTCGCTCGCGCAAATATCCGAACAGGGGAGACCGGGGAATAGGCTTATGATAGCCCAGCAGGTGACCGCAGCGACGGGACCGCATGCCCACGCGAGAGGACCGCACACAACCGATGCCTCAACGGCTTCGGCGCATCCATAGTCTGCCCCCAACACCGCAGCTTCGCCGGCAGCCCGGCAGAGACCCAGGCACGTCGAACACGAGAGGGACAATGCCATCGGGATGGATCGGTTAGCAGCCGTGCTCGGAAAAGCCGATGCGCCAATCTTTTCGGTCTGAGCTATGCCAACTCCCAAGAGGAGCCCTTGCCCCCCACGGCTACGGGGGCCGAGCAGCGCGCCGCACTTGTGGAGCATGCCCCACGAGATAATTTTGAATACCTGCCGCCTCGTGGTAGCAATAGCAAGGGAACGAGCAAGACGATCGAAGCTACGGTCGTCCATGTTCTCCCTCCATCCCCGAGAAGGCCGTAGGTTTCGTTCGGGCGTAGGAAACATCGGTGCGCTGCAGGCTACACGCATTCCTGCCGCTGTCAAGCACCCTTGGTAGGGGCGACGCACTTGTCCCCGTCTTCTAACTTACCTGGCGAGTTAATCGATGACCCCGTTGGCCAGCCCGCTGGATCGGTCCACTCGACAGGCGAGTACCTAACCTGCGCTAGTGACCGGGCGTGCTGTGAAGTACGCCTCTGCAACGACGGGATATGCGGTAGATTGCCTAGTGACGGTATCCGTGAGACCTTGGTCGATTTGAATCTTTGCTCCGGACCGAGCACCTCTGACCCCATCAGTCTCGTGATGCCGGTGGGTAGCCGAGTCACTCTCACCGGTGCAGAGACTGCTAACGGGTTCGTTACAGTCGATTACCTGGGCAACCGAGGATGGGCATTCGCCGACTTGCTAGGATAGCCAGCATCGTTCAATGCGCGTAGGCGCGACGGCTGTAATCGCGCCAGCACTGTTGACTCGGTCGCCTCGCCAAATCATGGGTGTTCACATTGCCCTCGTTTCAATAAACAGGCGGCCGTATGTGCAACGTTTCTCGTTTCGCCCTAGTTGTGCTGGTACCCTTCTCGCTGATCTCCGCGCGGCGTGAGCCGTGGCGGAGACGGCGACCGAACAGCGTTGAAGGAAACGGGCGACATGACAGGGATGGATGCCGGAGTCATCCGCGGCGGCGATGCGGCGCGACACCCGGATGGCGATGAACTGGCGACGTTTAGGACAACGAGTGGCGCCCGGTCGGCGGGGTCGGCAGCGCCCGTCCTCCGCACGCTGCGCCGCCTCCTGGTACCCCTCGCGCTCCTCCTTCTCTGGCAGTTGGTCATCAGTCTCGGGATCTACACCCGGGGACAATTGCCCGCCCCTCTCGACGTCGTAGCCGCCGGCCGGGAGCTGGCCGCGACCGGTCAACTCTGGCCGAATATCCTCATCAGCATCCAGCGGGTGCTGCTCGGCTTCGCCTGCGGCAGTGCCGTCGCCATCCTCGTCGGGTTGGCCGTCGGGTTGTCGCGAACCGTCGAAGAGATGGTGGCGCCGACCCTCCAGGCGATCCGGGCGGTGCCTTCCCTTGCCTGGGTGCCGCTGCTCCTCCTCTGGATGGGGCTCTACGAAGGACCGAAGCTGACCCTAGTCGCGATTGGCGCTTTCTTCCCCGTCTACACCAACCTCGTTGCCGGCATCCGCCAAATCGACCGCAAGCTGATCGAAGTCGGGCGCGCCTACGGGCTGCGAGGACCGTCCCTGGTCGGCCAGGTCCTGCTCCCGGCCTCGCTGCCGTCGCTGCTCACGGGGCTCCGCCTGGGTCTGGCCCAGGGCTGGCTCTTCCTCGTCGCCGCCGAGCTCATCGCCGCCCAGCGCGGACTCGGCTTCCTCCTGATCGACTCCCAGAACACCGGCCGCGTCGACATCATTGTCTTCAGCATCATCGTCCTCGCCGTGCTCGGCAAAACCTCCGACTGGCTCCTCCAACTTCTCGAACGGCGCTTGCTCCGCTGGAGCGACACCTTCCGCGGCGGAGCCTAGCCCCCCGTTGCCTGACGATCTCATCCCACATCCGGCTGGTTGGCAACTCCCCCAACCGACGCCACGCGGCCAGATCCCCCTCTCCCGCGCATCGGGAGAGGGGGTAGGGGGTGAGGGTTTTGAGGGGGTAGGGGGTGAGAGCTTTCGGGGCTGGGGGTGAGGGGCGTTCGCCATCAGACGACCAGTCCCTCATGATGCCAAACCGAACGCTTGACCCGCGCTGTTCTGCCCCCATTGCCGTATCACGCGATGCCGATTGCACCAGGCGCCATCGCCGCGGCCTCGATCTGACGAGCGAGCCGGCGCAACGCGTCTCGCAGCTGCGGTGGCTCGCGCACGGTGAAGGGGCAGCCGAGACCGACCAGCATCCGGGCCACCCAGTCCAGATTGTCGACGCAGAAGCGGAGTACGACGCCGTCCGCACTCGCCTCCAAGGTTGCCACGTGCGGCGGCACGAGGTGACGCGCCGTCTCCAGATCGGTCGCCAGCACGACCTCCACGACCCAGGTTCCCGGCATTTTCGCCAGCGTCTCCTGAACGTAGGCGAGGCTGTCGAAGTTGGGCGGCCGGCTGAACGTCTCCTCGCGCGGCTCAACCCCGCGGACGCGATCCAGCCGGAAGATCCGCATATCGTGCCGCAGGTGGCAGTAGCCGGCGGCGTACCAGCGCCCAATCAGGTAGACCAAGCCGTAGGGGTCAAATGCCCGCTCGCTCTCTTCCTCCCGCGCCGTGGCGTAGCGCAGCCACACCCGGCGGCCATCATGCGCCGCCGCGCTGAGCGCCACCACCGTCGCGCTGTCCGGTGATGCCGCCGCCTGCGTCAGGTCGGTGACGAGCGTCTCCTGGACCGCGGCGACACGGTGTCGCACCGCCGGCGGCAGAACCCGCTCGACCTTCGCCAGTACTCCCTCAACCGCCGGCGCCGCCACCGCCAGCCCGAGTCGCCGCGCCGCCAGCAGCCCGAGCGTGATCGCCAGCGCCTCGTCGTCGTTGAACATCAACGGCGGCAGCTTGTACCCCGCTCGCAGGCGGTACCCGCCGTAGTGGCCTCGCTCCGCCTCGACCGGGATACCTAGGTCCTGGAGCATCGTCACGTAGCGGCGCACCGTCCGCAGGTCCACTTCCAGCCGCGCCGCCAAATCCGGTCCGCTCAGGCGCTGGTGCACCTGAAGCAGCTCGAGGACGGTCAGCACCCGCGTCGTCGGATGGTACACCGGCACACGCCTCCGTCGATCGCTCGTTCACCTACCGTGACCTCTTGTCCCAAGTGGCATAGGGTACCAGGCTATCAGGGCGGACCTTGGCCTGATTGAGCGGTACTATAGACGTACGAGGCGAACACCCGTTCCGGTATTCCGCGACTGGATCATCAGGACGCCGCGAACCAAACGCCCCGTGAGACGCCTGCCGGTCCTCAACCGGCGAAGGAGGAGATCCTCGTGTACCGTCATCCGTACGACCTTGAGATTAACGCCCGATACACGCGCGAGCGGGTGGCCGAAACGGTTGCCGCGACCCGGCGGGTGCCGCGTAGCACGATGGGTCGCCGCGCGACCGGAACGCCGGCCATCCTCACCTGGTTGCGCCGTGGCGTCGGCCAGCGGCTGATCGCGGCGGGAGAGCGTCTCGCCGGTTCGTCCGCCTGTCGCCCGGCGACGCCGCGGCCCGCCGCCTAACCCCACGGCGAGAAATGCCGTGCCGGAGAATGGGAGAACGAGTCGGATGAGCGAGACGGCACTCTTGGTGATCGACGTCCAGGTCGCGATCATGGACGGGTCCGAGGAAGGGGACCTGCCCGCCTACCGCCGCGACCAGGTGCTCGCGCGGATCGGTGAGCTCTTGGCAAAGGCGCGCACGGCCAAGGCGCCCGTGATCTACGTTCAACATGAGCACGCGACTTTCCCCCCGATGCGGGCGGGAGCGCCCGGCTGGCACATTCACCCCGCGGTCGCCCCGCGCCCAGGCGATCCGAATCATCGCCAAGCGAAGCTCGGATGCCTTCTACGCCACTCCCTTGCGCTCGGAGTTGGATTCGCGGGGCATCACCCGTCTCGTCGTCACCGGCGCCGAATCCGACAAGTGCATCGATAGCACCGCTCGCCGCGCTCTCAGCCTCGACTACGACGTCACCCTGGCCGCCGATGCCCACACCACCGCCAGCGGCAACGGCGTCCTCTCCGCCGAGCAGATCGTCGCCCACCACAATGCCACCCTCGCCGATCTGCCCCACCCGAAGCACGAGATCACCATCACTCCGTCGCGCGAGATCACGTTCTAAAGCGCGTGCCGCCGCGTGCCAGAGGGGAGCCAGTGGAGCGGGAGGTGATCTGGACACCCACCCACGGTCCAGGACTGGAGCACCTGCGGCTGACCCAGCAGTCGCGGGGTGCCATCGCTGACAGCCTGATCGTCGGACTTGAGGGGAATCAGGTCTTCCGCCTGCGCTACGCGATCCGCTGCGATCCCCAGTGGCGCGTTCGTGAGGCGCGGGTCGCGCCGCTTGATGCCCCTGACCAGGGCATCGTTCTGCTCGCGGATGGTCAGGGTCGATGGTGGGATGAGGGAGGTGCGGTCATACCAGCCCTGGCCGGCTGCATCGACGTCGATCTCTCCGCCAGCCCATTCACCAACACGCTCCCCATCCGCCGGCTCGCTCTCCCGCCCGGCGCGTCCGCCGATCTGCTGGTCGCCTATATCACCCTGCCGGAGCTGCAACTCTCCCCCATGCGCCAGCGCTACACCTGCCTCGCGGCGCAAGCCGACGGCAGCCACTACCGCTATCAGTCGCTCGACAGCGGCTTCACCGCCGATCTGCCGGTTGACGGCGATGGGCTGGTCATCGACTACCCTGGTCTCTTCCGGCGCGTCTGGTCCACCGCGTAAGCTGGCAAAACGCCCCGGCTGGCGCCCCCCGCGACAAGCCGATACCGAAGGAGGCGCCCATGCGCTACGGATTCGTGATTCCAAGCGGCGATCCACTGACGGTCGCCGGCCTCGCCCAGCAGGCGGAACTCGCCGGCTGGGACGGCGTCTTCACCTGGGACGGCATCTCGATCGAGATCGAGGGCGCGGAGCCAACCTATGACCCCTGGGTCACGATGGCGGCGATGGCGATGCGGACCGAACGCGTCCGCATCGGCGCGATGGTGACGCCACTGTCGCGGCGGCGACCGTGGAAGGTCGCCCGCGAGACGGTCACGCTCGACCACCTCTCGCGGGGACGGCTCGTTCTGCCGGTCGGGCTCGGCGCCCTCGACGATGGCGGCTTCGGCAAGGTTGGCGAGCCGACCGACCGCAAAACCCGCGCCCAGTTGCTGGATGAAAGCCTCGCGATCCTGACCGGGTTGTGGAAAGGCGAGCCGTTCCGCTTCACGGGTGAGCACTACCAGCTCGACGAGATGACCTTCCTCCCTTCACCGGTCCAGTCACCTCGCATCCCGATCTGGGTCGTCGCCGCCTGGCCCCGGCCGCGCTCCATGGCCCGGGCGCTGCGCTACGACGGGTTGCTTCCCAACAGGCTCGAACTGGACGGTGGCCCGGGCGAGGTCGCGCCCCCCGACGTCGCGGCGATCGCCGCCTACGTCGCCGCGCACCGGACAGAGACGACCCCGTTCGACATCATCGTCGAGGGCGTGACGCCGGGCGACGACCCTGATCGCGCCGCCGCCATCGGCGGTCCGAGGGCCGACGCGGGCGCAACCTGGTGGATCGAGGCGATGTGGCAGCCGCCGAACGCGCCGGCCGATATTCGCGTGCGGATTGAGCAGGGACCACCCCGCCTCCCGGACAGCCGGGGGACGGACCCGACGTGACCCGAATCAGATGGAGAGTGCACCGATGACCACGGTTCTCGCCGGATTGTTCAAGCACCATCACTGGGCCAACCAGCGCCTGTTCGCCGCCTGCTCCGGTCTGAACGACCGCGTTCTCGACGCGACCACGCCGGGGACGTTCGGCAGCATCCTCTCCACCCTGACCCACATCGTCACCAGCGAGGAAAGCTACCTGGCGGCGATCACCGGCGAACCGCCCGAACGTCCTTCTCTTACCCAGGAATCCGCCTTCGACATCGACGACCTAGCTCAGCGCGCGCGGCGTAGTGGGGAACGGCTAATCGCGGTGGCACGGCAGACGCCAGCGGATCAGGTGCTACGGGGCACACGAGGCGGCCAGCCATACGCGATCCCGCTCTCCATCTTTTTGACCCAGGCTATCAATCACGCCACCGAGCACCGTTCCCAGGTGATGACGATCCTCAGCCAGCAGGGCATCACGCCGCCGGTGCTCGACGCCTGGACCTTCAACGCGAATGCCGGTCACGACGTCGACGCCGGCGCGCCCGGCCCAGCCAGTCCGCCATCTCCGGCGTGACCCCTCTCTCCCGGACACTTTGCGCCTTGACTCTCGGTCGCCGATTGCCGGCGACGCGACGTGGTTGACCGGCCACCGCCACCTCCCCCCACGACCCCACCTGAAACGGTCCGGGAGCGCGACCCCAGCCCCGGAGGGGCTTCGTGGGGTCAGCCCGGGGATTTATCCCCGGGCGTGTGACCGCCTTGCCCCCGCACCCACCACCACGACCCATGACCGCCTTGC